>Ga0209140_1000474_pt1 | contig 22800 bp, 20 predicted proteins | sample SaaInlV_120m_DNA_3_FD_184666 | JGI IMG/M metagenome (GOLD analysis project Ga0209140, IMG submission 184666) | Marine microbial communities from expanding oxygen minimum zones in the Saanich Inlet - Saanich Inlet SI073_LV_100m_DNA (SPAdes) (version 2) | ecosystem: Environmental > Aquatic >... | reverse complement strand
AAAGTATCCCTTCAATTTTTAATTCTTCTGTCGAAGGACTTAAGGCAAAAAAAAGTCCAATAAATGTAGTTATAAATAAAAATTTAATTAAATTTTTTATTTTCTCTTTAGTTATAAATATTGAAATCACTAAAACAATAATTGGATATGTACAAAATATAATAATAGTAAGACTTACATTAATAAACGTCACTGATATTAGTAATCCTGTAGTAAGCATTACAGATGCAAGTGTAATTAATGCAAAATAATGAATATTTTTTTTATAAGTACTTAAAAGATTTTTTTGACTAGGAATAAGTGGTGAGACAATAATTAAGGCTACAATATATCGTAAAAATATAGCGAGTCCTATGCCAGCACCTAAATTATAAGCTGTTTTTGTTACAGGACCTATAATACCAAAAAAAACTCCTGCGGCTAAGGCAAACACAACCCCTAAAATATTCATAATTTCTAAATTTTTTTTTGACTAATGTCTTTATGACAGGTATTCACACTACAACAACAAAAAAAAATAAATTAAATGAATTCAGAAACAGAAAAAACTTTTGTAAAATTTGAGAAGATTGACAAAAGTTATGATGGTGAAGTTTTAGTTGTTAAAAATTTAAACCTAGATATCGCTAAAGGAGAATTTGTAACTATGCTTGGTCCATCAGGTTCGGGTAAAACTACAACATTGATGATGCTCGCAGGATTTGAAACCCCAACAAATGGGGAGATTTTTCTTGATGGTATGCCAATTAGCAAAATACCTCCTTATGAGAGAGAAATAGGGATGGTATTCCAAAATTATGCATTGTTTCCTCACATGACAGTTCAAGAAAATTTAGCTTTTCCTCTTGAGGTAAGAAAAATGTCAAAACAAGACACAAAAGAAAAAGTTCAAAAAGCTCTCGATATGGTTGAGCTTGGTGAATTTGGTACACGTTTCCCCGCACAGCTATCAGGAGGGCAACAACAAAGAGTAGCTCTTTCTAGAGCTCTCGTCTTTGAGCCAAGATTAGTTTTGATGGATGAGCCACTTGGTGCTTTAGATAAAAATCTAAGAGAGCAAATGCAATATGAAATAAAACATATTCACAATAGAATTGGTATTACGGTTGTGTATGTAACTCATGATCAAAGCGAAGCTTTAACAATGTCAAATAGAATAGCAGTTTTTAATGATGGGCTTGTTCAGCAATTATCGACTCCTGATATATTATATGAAAAACCTGAAAATTCCTTTGTTGCTCAATTTATAGGTGAAAATAACAGAATGACAGGAACAATAAAAAGTATGGAAAATAATTATTGCTCTGTGGAACTTGAGAATGGAGCAGGTATTGTAAAAGCTCTAAAAGTAAATGTTGGTAATGTAGGGGAAAAAACACAGTTATCAGTTAGACCTGAGAGAGTATCCTTAGGATCTGAAGGTAATGGAGAAAATGTATTCACTGGAAAAGTTGAGGAGCTTATTTATTTGGGAGACCATATTAGGGTTCGACTTGATGTATGTGGTAATAATGAGTTTATTGTGAAAGTTCCTAACGAAGGATCTTTTAATTATAATGAAGGTGATTTTATTAAGCTAAATTGGAATCCTGATGATATCAGAGCTTTAGATATTCCAAAATAACAGTATTTCATCAAATCTGCGTAATTTTTGCCCTTTTTTTTAACTTTTCTACATGTTAAGAGGTTTATATATATCGACATATAATCTTAAGATTAAATAAATTTAAAACAGGAGGAAACATATGTCAAAATTACTTAAAGTTTTCTTGTTAGCATCTTTCGTTGTTGCTTCTTTTTCTGCTAAAGCAGTTACAGTTGCATCATGGGGTGGAGCTTACACAGAAAGTCAACAAAAAGCATACGCTGACACTTACTCAGATCCAAGCTCAATTCAGTTTGAGAACTATAATGGCGGTCTAGGTGAAGTAAGAGCGCAAGTAGAGAGTGGAAGTGTAACTTGGGACATCGTTGATGCATTACCAAGTGATGCGATTACAGGTTGTGATGAAGGTTTGTTTGAAGATATTTCTTCTGAAATCGCTTCAAATGCAGCTCCAGGACCAGACGGTGAGTCAATGTTAGAAGATATGGAAAACAACGGCCTTGAGTATCACTCAGGTTGGGATTGTTGTGTTCCTCAAATTTTCTGGACTTACGTTGTGTTCTTTGACCCAGATGCATTTCCTGGTGATAAACCAAGTAGTATGGCTGATTTCTTCGACGTGGAAAAATTTCCAGGTAAAAGAGGTATCCACACTTGGGCAACAGGTGTAATTGAAAAAGCTATGGTTGCTGATGGTGTTAAACCAAATGCAGTTCCAACAGTTTTAGCTAAACAAACTGGTGCAATTGATAGAGCATTTGAAGTTATGGATAGAATTAAAGATGACGTCGTATTCTGGTCTGCAGGCTCTCAACCACTTGAATTAGTAAAAAGTGGAGAAGTTGTAATGGCTATTGCTTATAATGGTCGTGTAGGTGCAGCTAACCTTGCTGAAGGTGAAAACTTTGAATATATTTGGGAGGGTCAAGTTCTTGACCAAGAATATTTATGTTTATTGACAGGCGCTCCTAACAGAGATGCGGCTTTGGATTTCATGTGGCACGCATCAACTCCTGAAGCACAAGCTGAACAAGCAAAATATATTACTTATGGACCAATGAGAGCATCTGGTATTCCGATTATTGAAGCTGGAGAACCATTTGGACCTGGTGGTCAAGCAATCATGCCTCATATGCCTAATACGCCTGAGCGTTTAAAGGTTTCAATCGTTAGTGACCCACAATGGTGGTCTGATTACGGTGCAGAAATTAATGAACGTTATGCAGCTTGGATGGGTAACTAAGGTTGCTTAAGTAACTAAAATAATTTAATTTAAAGGCGAGATTTATCTCGCCTTTTTAATTGGGAGGTTTCTATTTCTACTGCTGAATTATTAACTACAGATGGTATTCCATTAAAGCAAAGCTTAAAAAAAGCTGAACGCAAAAATAAAATAAGAGCGTTTCTTTTAGTTTTTCCTTTACTACTTTTTATAATCGTAACTTTTGTAATGCCAATCGGTGATATGTTACTTAGAAGTGTTGATGATTCTCAAATTAACACAGTCTTCCCCAATACATTTAATGAGTATAAAAAATGGGATAAAAAGAAAGATGAACTACCTCCAGAAGAAGTTTACAAAGCTTTATTTGAAGAATTAGCTTACGGTGAAAAGATTCAAGTAGGAAGAGCTCTTACGAGAATGAATTATTCTAAGTCTGGTTGGAAAAGTCTTATTAAAAAAACATCAAGAGAAATAAAAAAAATTGTAAAAAAAAATGAATTTCCCGATTCATACAAAAACTTTTTAATTGAAACTAATGAAAAATGGGCTGATCCAACTTACTGGTATGCTGTGGGTCAAATGGTCAATACAAAAACGCCAATTTATTATTATAATGCTATTGATAGGACTTATGATGAAAATCAAAATGTTGTGCAGCAAATTGAAAACAGAAGAGTTTATGTTCAAACATGGATTAAAACATTCAAGGTTAGTGTTTATGTAACTTTCTTTTGTTTAATTTTAGGTTTTCCAGTTGCTCATTTGCTTGCTAATTTACCTCTAAGGTACAGTAATTTATTAATGATTTTCGTGCTGCTTCCATTTTGGACTTCATTGCTAGTGAGGACCACAGCTTGGATTATTATGCTCCAGCAAAATGGAGTCATAAATGGTATTTTAGTTTGGCTTGGGGTTATAAGTGAAGATGGAAGAATACAAATGGTCTATAACGAGACTGGGACACTTATTGCTATGACGCAAATTTTGCTTCCTTTTATGATACTACCTTTATATAGTGTTATGAGAGTAATCCCCAAAAGCCATATGCGAGCAGCTCAAAATTTAGGTGCAAAACCAGCTTTAGCATTCTGGAAAGTGTATTTGCCTCAAACTATACCTGGAATGAGTGCAGGCGGATTGCTAGTTTTTGTTCTAGCTATAGGTTATTTTATTACTCCGGAATTAGTAGGTGGAAAAGATGGTAAGTTAATTGGTAGTTGGATTGCATATCATCTTAAAACAACTTTGAATTGGGGTTTATGTGCAGCCCTTGGAGCAATCCTTTTAGGAATTATGTTAGTATTTTATTGGCTTTATAATAAAATTGTTGGCATAGATAATATTAAGTTAGGATAATTATGGCATTACCCAGTTACGCAACACCAGTACAAAGAACTTATTATTATACGTATTTATTTTTTTGTGCTGTAGTATTCTTTTTTCTAGTTGCTCCTTTAATGGCAATAATCCCGATATCATTTAGTGTTTCTCCATTTATGGTTTTTACAGATGAAATGCTTACTTGGCCTCCTGATCCTGACGCATGGTCACTTAGGTGGTACAAAAATATGATTGGAAATTGTAGTGCTGATGTAGTTTCTTCAACTGTTCCTTGTTCAGATAAGTGGGTTACAGGAACTATTAATAGTTTCTTTATTGGTTTTGTTGCAACTTTTATAGCTACTGCTCTTGGAACATTAGCAGCTTTAGGTCTTAGCAGGCCACATATGCCATACAAAGGTTTGATAATGGCTATACTAATCTCGCCAATGATTGTTCCTCTAATAATCACTGCCGCTGGAATGTTTTTTTTCTATGCTAGAATCAATCTAGTGTATTCATTTACTGGTATTATTCTTGCTCATGTCGCTTTAGCGACTCCCTTTGTAGTAATAACAGTCACTGCAACCTTAGTTGGCTTTGATATGAACATGGTAAAAGCATCTCAGAGTTTAGGTGCAAAACCTTTAAGAACTTTTTTTAAAATAATTATGCCTTTAATATTACCAGGGGTAATATCAGGTGCTCTATTTGCATTTATCACTTCATTTGATGAAGTTGTTATTGTAATGTTTATGGCAAGTTTAGATCAACTAACTATACCTAAGCAAATGTGGGCTGGTATTAGACAAGAAATTAGCCCTGTTATTTTATGTATGGCAACATGTTTAGTTGTTCTCTCTATTTTTTTATTAACAACTGTAGAGTTACTAAGAAGACGCTCAGAAAAACTTCGCGGAATCACTGCGAGATAATTTAATGCAAACAAGACCACATATCGCTGTGGTAGGCGCAGGTATTGTTGGAATTTGTTCTGCTTATTTTTTAAATAAATCTGGATTTCAAGTTACATTAATTGATAAAAATGATCCTGGCTCAATGACTAGCTATGGTCATGCATGTACTTTTGCTGATTATGCTTGTGTTCCTGTAAATTCTCCAGATTTGTTTAGAGAAATACCTTCAATGCTCTTAAGTAAAAATGGCCCTTTGGCTGTTGACTTTTTATATGCGATAAAAAACTTTGCTTGGGCATTTAAATTTTTACAAAATTGTACAACAAAAAAAGTTAACTATATTTCTGACTCTCTGGGTAGTTTGCTTAATCATTCAAGTGTGAGTTATGATGAAATTTTCTCTGATGTTAGCGTTTCACAATATATTAAAAATGAAGAAGCTTTGTATTTATATTCAAATCAAAAAGAATTTTTAAATGCAAAAAAAACTAATGAAATAAGAAAAAGAAATGGCGTAAAGATTAAAACGTTATCAAAGAATGACATATTGGATTTAGAACCAAATCTTGCACCTATTTTTTATAATGGTCAACTTTTTGTTGGGTCAAGACATACAACTAACCCCTTAGCTATTAGTAAAAAAATTTTTCAAACTTTTATTGATAATGGAGGAATGTTTATAAAAAAAAATATTGAAAATATTACTCCACAGGAATCATCTATTACTTTGAGTTATAATAATAATGATCATAATTTTGATAAAGTAGTAATATGTACAGGTTCTTGGACAAATAATTTAACAAAAAAATTTGGAGAAAGATTTCCTTTAGATACAGAAAGAGGCTACCATGTCATGTTTGATAATCATGATTTAATTAATAGACCAGTAGGTTGGTCACAAAGTGGTTTTTATCTAGTTCAACATGAAGAGGGTTTAAGGGCTGCTGGAACAGTAGAAATTGCTGGCTTACATAAACCTGAAAATAAAAAAAGAACAAAAATGATTGAAGATCAAGCTAGAAAATTATTACCTCAACTAAAAGAGGTGAAAAGTACTTGGTTGGGATTTAGACCAACTTTGCCTGACTCATTACCCGTGATAGGAAAATCACAAAAAAATAAAAATATTATATATGGTTTTGGTCACCAACATATAGGTTGGACTCTTGGAGCAGTCACTGGAAAAATTATTAACTCAATTTGTAGTAATAGGATTCCTAATATTAATGTAGATCCTTTCAGCCCAAGTCGTTTTGATTAGTCTAAGCTAATCCCAACGTTTTTGACTTGAAGATATGATTTTAAGGCATCTACTCCTTTCTCTCTACTATATCCTGATTGTTTATAGCCACCAAATGGAGTTGCGTGATTACCCGCAAACCACTTATTGACATAAACCTGACCAGACTCTAACTTACTTGCAGTCCATGAAGCCTTTTTCAAATCTTTCGTAAATACTCCTGCGCCTAATCCAAAATCAGTATCATTAGCAATGTTAATTGCTTCATCCTGATCTTCATACTCAAGAACAGATAAAACAGGACCAAAAATTTCTTCTCTTGCTACAGACGTATCTTGTTTAACATTATTTAATACGGTAGCTTCCATAAAGTAACCTTCACGATCCGCTCTTTTGCCACCATGAACTGCTTCTGCTCCTTGCTGAACTCCAGATCTTGCATAACCTTCTACTTTTTCAAGTTGTTTCTCTGAAATAATAGGAGTTAATCCAGTACCTTCTTCATAGCCAGGACCAACTTTAAGCGATTTACTTAAATCGACAAGCTTACCAATCAATTCATCTTTTACTGATTTGTGAACAACGAGGCGAGACATAGCTGTGCAAATTTGACCAGCAACCCCAAATATACCGTGACGTGCACTTTCAACTACTTGATTGAGATCAGCATCTTCGTAAACTATACCTGCCGATTTTCCACCAAGTTCAATTACTGCAGGAATTGCTTTATCTGCACAAGAATGCAATATTTTTTTTCCTGTAGCAACAGAGCCGGTAAAAACTACATGGCTTACATCTGGATGTGATACTAAATAAGATCCAGCTTCATTTCCATAACCACAAATTATATTAACAAGTCCATTTGGGACACCTGCATTTTCTAGAGCTTGTGCAAAAAAAGTAGCAGAAAGAGGAGTTAGTTCAGCCGTCTTTACAATAGTAGAATTTCCTGTAGCAAATGAACATGCCAGAGATCTCCCAACCATTGCTATGGGGAAATTCCATGGAACAACATGAGCTGAAACACCAAAAGGCTCTAAAACAGTATAGTCAAAAATTGTTGGTGATACGGGTATTGTTTTTCCTTCGAGTTTATCTGTAAGACCAGCATAATAATCAAATATATCGGCTACATCGTTAAATTCTTTAATAGCTGAACCAAGAACTTTACCATTCTCATAACAAAGCATTTTTCCACCTTCATCAGCAATTTTTCTTGTTTCATCAGCAATTCGGTGCATTAGTCTTGCTCTCTCAAGTAAAGGCATATCAACAAGCACTCTTGAATCAAATGATCTTTTTGCAGCAGCTACCGCAAGATCAACTTCATTTTTTTTAGCACAAGAAATTTCACCTATAATTTTACCAGTAGCTGGATCATCAACTTGTATGATATCTTTAGATTCGCTTTCTAACCATTTACCGTCAATATAATTTTTATAAAGTTTCATAATTCTTTGTTTGAAAATATTTGTTAATCTATATTCTTTATCATAAAAAACATGCCAAATATAATTAAATATTACATAAACTTGGTTTGGTTAATATATTGCTAATTTAAAGAGTTGGGGTAAACTCTCTCCAAAGCTCCAAGAATTATTTTAAATGTCAATCGATCAATCACATTACTACAGACAAGTATGGTATTGGGGCAGAGAAGCAGATCTTCGTGTTAGTAGTAAGAAGATGGAACTTGCAAGCATACCTTCTAATGAGTGGAGCCAGGCTGTTAAAGATGCTTCAAGATTTAGGGATAAAGTTGCAAGTCACAGTCCAAGAAGTGGAAAAGTTGTTGAAGCATTTAAATTATATGCTTCTACGATGGATAAAACTGGATATCCTTATAGATAATTGACTTAAGTTTTAATTTAAGCATCTCGTTAATCGAGATGCTTTAAGGTCTTGCTTTTAAACCGCCATCTACAATTATTTCTGTTCCTGTAATAAAACAACTTTGCTCACTTAATAAGAATAATACTGTATCAGCAATGTTTTCAGGTTTTCCAATTCTTTGAAGAGGGATAATTTTAATTAAATTTTTCTTCGCATTTGGGTTTTCCCCCCATCGCTTTTGCATTGGAGTATCAACTGGTCCTGGCAATATACTATTGGAGCGGATATTTTTACTAGCATATTGAATAGCTATAGATTTTGATAATCTAATCATAGCTGCTTTTGAAGCCCCATATGCTTCTTGTGGTTTATCATCTCCACTTAAGGCATCAACAGAAGATATGTTTACAATTGAACCAAATTTATTTTTTTTCATATTCGGTAATATTTTTTTTAATACTATAAGCATAGATTTTAGATTTATTGAAAAAACCTTATCCCAAATATTAGTTTTGATTTTTTCTAAACCTAAATCTTTATCAAACCATAAAACACCTGCGGCATTAACGACATAATCAATTCTTTTTTCTTTTTTTATAAATTTACCAATTGCTTGATTAATTTCATTTTCATTACTTAAGTCTACTTGTTCAAAATAAATAAATTTATTTCTACTGATTTTAGGTTTGTTAATATCAAGTATGAGAACCTTAATATTTAATTTTGCTAGTTTTTTTGATACATCTAGGCCAATTCCACCTGATCCACCTGTAACTAAAGCTACTTTACCTTTAAAAATAAGTTTCATTGTTTTTAATTATAAAAAAATTAATTGATTTAATATCTTAAAATCACTAAATCGTAAACATGCTTAAAACTATTTCACCAATTGATAACTCAGTTTATTTAGAGAGGCCTTACGCTAGTCCAGACGAAATTGAAAATGTTCTTAAGCTATCAAATCAATCAAAAATAATATGGAAAAATACAAGTTTAGATGAAAGAAAAGAATTAGTCTCAAGATTTGTTGATAGCTTTTTATCTAACAGCAAGGAAATTGAAGAAGAGCTATGTAGGCAGATGGGAAGACCAATATCTCAATGTTCAGGAGAAATGCGTGGTTTTGAAGAAAGAGCTAAATACATGATTGATAATGTTGATAGGGCATTAGAAAAAGTTGTTTCAAAAAATGATAGTGAATTTGATAATTATGTTATTAAAAATCCATTAGGTACAATATTTATAATTGCTCCGTGGAACTATCCATATAATACTTCTGTAAATTCAATCGTACCAAGCTTGCTTGCTGGTAATTGTGTTATATTAAAACATTCGTCACAAACACCTCTTTGCGCAGAACAGCTATTAAAGGCAGCAAAAAAAGCGGGAATTCCAGATAATGTTTTTCAAATTTTACATTTGGATCATGCTTCAACTTCAAAAGTTATTTCTGATAAAAGAATTGATCATGTTTTATTTACTGGTTCTGTATCAGGTGGACGAGAAGTGAAAAAAGCAATTGGAACAAGATTTATAGGCGCAGGATTAGAATTAGGTGGAAAAGATCCTGCTTATGTAAGATCTGACTGTAATTTTGAACATGCTGTTGAGAATTTAGTGGATGGGTCATACTTTAATTCGGGTCAATCTTGCTGTGGAATTGAAAGAATTTATGTTGATGAAAAAATTTTTGATAATTTTGTTGATGCTTTTAAAGCACAAACTGAAAAATATGTTCTGGGCAATCCATTGGATGAAAATACAAATCTTGGCCCCGTTGTAAAATTAAGTGCTGCTAATAATATACGTAATCAAGTTTCTACTACGATACAAAGTGGTGCTAAAAATATTATAGATGGATCTAAATTTAAAAATGACAACTCTGATAATTGTTATGTATCTCCTTCCGCGTTAATTGATGTAGATCATAATATGCCTTTTATGACAGAGGAAACTTTTGGACCAACTGTTGGGATTATGAAAGTTAAGAATGAAAATGAGGCTGAAAATTTAATGAACGATAGTGCTTACGGTTTAACTGCAGCTATATGGACTTCTGATAAAGGTTTTGCAAAAAATTTTGGTGCTAAAATCCAAACTGGAACATTTTTTATGAACAGATGTGATTACTTAGACCCAGGCTTAGCTTGGACTGGTGTTAAGGATACTGGCATGGGTATTACGCTATCAGTATTAGGGTTCGATCATTTAACAAGGGCAAAAAGTTTTCATCTGAGAAAGGTATAAAAATATGATGTCAATGAATTGGAACTATCCTACAAGTATCTGGTTTGGTGAAAAAAGAATTAATGAAATACAAAAAGCTTGTGAGAGTTTAAATATCCAAAAACCTTTAATAGTAACTGACCCAGGTATTTTAAAAACAAATATAATTGAAAAAATTAATAACTCTTTAAAATCTAAAGCTGCTATTTTCAGTGATGTTCAATCTAATCCTACTGGAAAAAACGTTGAGCTTGGAGTTACATTTTTTAACTCAAATTCTCATGACGCTGTAATTGCGGTCGGAGGAGGGTCAGGTATGGACGTTGGAAAAGGAATAGCTTTTATGGCTGGGCAAGAAAGACCTCTGTGGGATTTTGAAGATATAGGAGATTATTGGACTAGGGCAAATAGTGAGGTTATTAAACCGATAATTGCTGTTCCTACTACAGCTGGAACTGGATCAGAGACTGGTAGAGCTGGGGTTTATACAAATGAAGAAACACATGAAAAAAAAATTATTTTTCATCCAAAGATGCTCCCTTCAATTGTTATCCTTGATCCAGAGTTAACTGTACCTCTTCCAAAATCTTTAACTGCTTACACAGGTATGGATGCTCTAGCACATTGCTTGGAAGCATATTGTTCAGATTTCTATCATCCTCTTTCACAAGGAATTGCACTTGAAGGTATGAATTTAGTTAAGCATAATTTAATTAAAGTATTTGAAGATGGATCAAATTTGGAAGCAAGAGGTAATATGCTGACTGCTTCTTCTATGGGCTCAATTGCTTTTCAAAAAGGGTTGGGTGCAATCCATTCTTTAAGTCATCCAGTTGGTGCAATATATAATACTCATCATGGTCTTACTAATGCTGTATTCATGCCTTATGTTCTTAAAAAAAATAGGAATGCTATTGAAGAAAAAATAATTTCTTTATCCCGATATTTAAATTTAGATGATCAAACATTTGATGGTTTTATGAATTGGATAATAGGTTTAAGAGAGCAATTGTCAATTCCCCATACTCTTAAAGAATTAATAAAAGATAACTCAAAGTTCACAGAAATGAGTATTATGGCAAAAGACGATCCATCTACAGAAGGTAACCCAGTACAATTAGAAACTTCAGATTTTTTAGATTTGTATATAAATTCTTATGAAGGCAAGTTATAAAAATTTTCTAATGATTAAAAAAAAAAAAATTGGAAATTTAGATCTTTTTGTAACAGAAATTGGAATGGGAACCGCTCCGTTGGGTGGTTGGCCAATAGCTGTTGACGAAAAAAAGGCTTTAGAAACTTTAGAAACTGCATGGAATAATGGGATTAGATATTTCGATACAGCTCCACTCTACGGCTCCGGTATGGCTGAGCTTCGTGTTGGTAATTTTTTAAAAGATAAAAAAAGAGAAGATTTTGTTTTATCATCCAAAGTTGGAAGAATTATTATAGATACAAATAAATCTAAGGCTGCTGAAAAATTTATTGGCTCACCCAATGATAAAGATTTTAAATTCGATTTTTCTTATGATGGAGTAATGAAGTCTTTTGAAGATAGTCTTAATCGATTACAATTAAATAAAATTGATATTTTGAACCTTCATGATCCTGATAATCATCCTGATCATTTTGAGCAAGCAAGGTCTGGTGCAATTAAAGCCATGATAAAATTAAAGAATGAAGGTTTAGTCACTGCTTTAGGATGTGGGTTAAATCAAAACGAAATGTTAGTAGAGCTTGCTAAAGAAGGTTGTTTCGATTGTTTTTTATTAGCTGGAAGATATACATTACTTGATCAAACTAGTTTAGATGCTTTAATGCCCATATGTGAAAGTAATAATATCTCTCTTATTTTGGGAGGAGTTTTCAATAGTGGAATTTTAATTAACCCATCACCAGAATCATATTTCGATTATGCTAAACTTGACTCTAACTGGTTTGACAGCCTTACAAAAAGTCTTGTAAGAAAACCCAAAGATCATGAAAGTGCGGAATTTTGGTTAAATAAAGCAAATAATATAAAAAATGTATGCGAAAATTTTGATGCTACGTTAAAAAAAGCAGCAATTCAATTTCCTTATTTTAATAATATTGTTTCATCTTGTATACTTGGAATGAATAGTTCTAATCAAGTTATTGAAAATATTGAAGATTATAATAGAAAACTTCCTTCTAATTTTTGGCAACATTTAAAAGATAAAAAACTTATTGATTGGCGCTCTAAGATAAACTAATTTATAATCATTAATTTACATTGTTGCTCCAATTACCCAAGGATTGAATTCATCATCTCCATATTCATTAATCTCACTTTTTGTTTTTTTCCCAGATGCCACTTCAATCAATTCATTAAAAATCTTAGTTCCAATTTCTTCAATAGAATGAATTCCATCCATAATTGTGCCAGCATTAATATCCATATCTTCTTCTAAATTATTGTACATATTAGTGTTACTTGAAATTTTTAGACTAGGGGTAGGTTTAAAACCAAAACACGATCCTCTACCTGTCGTAAAGCAAATTAAATTTGATCCAGAAGCAACTTGACCAGTTACAGAAACAGGATCATAGCCTGGTGAATCCATAAAATGAAAACCTTTTTCAGATATCTTTTCAGCATAATCTAAAACATTAATCATTGTTGAATTACCACTTTTCGCAACTGCCCCAAGAGACTTTTCAAGTATTGTTGTTAGGCCACCTTTTTTATTACCTGGGCTAGGATTATTATCTAAGCTACCACCATTAATTTGTGTATAATTTTTCCACCATTTTATTTGATTAATTAGTTTTTTTATATCTGACTCTTTTAAAGCTCTATCAATTAAAAGATGTTCTGCTCCATATATTTCCGGTGTTTCAGACAAGATTGTACTGCCACCATATTGTACTAATAAATCTGAGGCAAAACCGAGAGCTGGATTTGCTGTTATTCCTGAATATGAATCAGAACCTCCACATTGTAATGCTAAGGTAAGTTCAGATAATTCTGATTTAGTTCTCTCTTTAGAATTAATTTTAGGAAGTTCATCAATCACTTTATTATAAATTTTATTAATAATTTGATTAGTCCCACCTTCATCTTGGATATTTAAATATTCTATATCGTGATTTAAATTCATATTGTTATAAAGAGAAATTTGTGCACATTCACACCCAAGACCAATAACAAATACTTTTCCAAAATTTTGATGTGATTTAAAGCCTTCAATTGTTCTATTAAATACTTCCATGCCTTTTCCTGAAGTATTCATTCCACAACCTGACGAATGTTTTAGACAAACTGCACCATCAATATTTGTAAATTTATTTTTATTTAAATAAAGGTTTATTTTATTAGCTATTTTTTTTACTACTGTAGCAGAACAATTAACAGTACTTATTAAACCAATATAATTTCTTGTTCCAACAGTTCCATTCGCTCTTTTATAACCGTAAAAATATTTATCCTTTTTTAATTGTTTATTTAATTCTTTATTTTTATTGAATTTATAACTTCGTTCAAATTCATGAAACATAATATTATGAGAATGTACATGCGATCCTTTTTTAATATCATTAGTTGCAATACCTATGATTTGTCCATATTTATAAATTAACTCATCTTTATTGATATCAACAAGGCTAATCTTGTGACCAAATGGAATTTCATTTTGCGCATTTAAACTTGAGTTTATCTTAGAGCCTAAGGGAATATTCATTGGTGCTACAGCAATATTGTCTTTAGCATTTAATTTGATTATATTAAACATTGTGATAACTATTAAAATAAACAATAATTAGAAACAATTAAAGTATTTTATGGCTGAGACTGCTAATTATCCTTCATTAAATAATAAAACAGTTATTATAACTGGCGGTGCACAAGGTATCGGAGAGAGTATTGTTGAGCAATTTATCACTCAGAATTCAAAAGTTGCTTTTTTAGATATTGATGAAAATGCTGGTAAAGCTCTAGTAAAAAAAATAAATCAAAAATATAATAAAGATACACTTTTTATAAAATGTGATCTTAAAGACATAAAAAAACTTCAAGATTCTATTTCTTTAGTTAGAGAAAAATTAGGACTCATTTCAGTTCTTGTTAACAATGCAGCTAATGATGAGAGACACGATATAGATTCAGTAACACCAGAATTTTGGGATGATAGAATGAATATTAATTTAAGACATTATTTTTTTGCTGCACAAAAAGTTTATAAAGATATGGAAAAATTAGGACAGGGAGCGATAGTTAATATTGGAAGTTTTTCATGGATGATTGCTCAGGGTGGTATGCCAGGGTACACAACTGCAAAATCTGCAATCATGGGATTGACAAGAACACTAGCAAGAGATCTTGGTGTTTATAATATAAGAGTTAATTGTGTTGTCCCTGGCTGGATTATAACTGAAAGACAAAAAAAATTATGGTTAACTGACGAAATCAAAAAAAATCAGCTTGAGAGACAGTGTATAAAAAGAATGCTGATGCCTGAAGATATATCAAAACCTGTATTATTTTTTTCTTCTGAACAAAGCGCAGGATGTACCGCTCAAAACTATGTAATTGATGGCGGAATTGTAAATTAATGAAAAAAAAAACTAAAATAGCTTTTGGTAAACTTAATTTATTAAGAAACGATCAGCTAAATAATAAAAATAAAATTAAAATAGGTTTTATAGGAGGCGGACCAAATTCTTTTATTGGGTATACCCATAGATTGGCGGCAAGATTTGATAATAGGTTTGATTTTGTTGCAGGTGTTTTTTCTAAAGATAAAAAAAAATCAATAGAATTTGGAAAATCACTTGGCTTGAGTGAAAGTCGTTGCTATCATGATTTTCAAACCATGGGGAAAAAAGAATCAGAAAGATCTGATGGTATAGAAGCTATTGGAATAATGACTCCTTCTGGTGATCATTATAAAATAGCAAAAGAATTTGCAAAAAAAAACATTCATATTATTTGTGATAAACCTTTAACAGCGAAGCTCGAAGATGCTGTAGCTTTAGAAAAACTAGTAAAAAAAACTAAAATTATTTTTGCACTCACACATAATTATTCGGCGTACCCAATGTTGCGTGAAGCAAAAGAATTGGTTGCAAAGAATAAAATTGGAAAAATAAAAGTAATAAATGTGGAATATCCTCAAGGTTACACAGTAGCTGTTAAAAAAAAGGATGAAAAAAATACTCTTAAGTGGAGATTAGATAAAAACATGTGTGGACCATCAATGATTTTAGCAGAGATTGGGACTCACGCTTATCATTTAATGAGATATGTAACCGATCTAGAAGTAAAAGAAGTATCAGCTGAAGTGAATTCATTATCTGATGAATTATCAGTTGATGATAATGCATTCATGATAGTTAGAATGAATAATCAGGCTAGAGGTTCAATATGGGTTTCATCTGCTGCTACTGGTGGAGAAAATGGTCTTAAGATAAGAGTATACGGAACAAAAGGTGCAGTAGAATGGTTACAAGATGATCCTAACATATTAAAATTCACTGAATTAGATAAATCAACAAAAATTATAACACGAGCAAGTAATGCAGTATCTAATTTATCAATTCAATCATCAAGAGTGGCAGCGGGACACCCTGAGGGTTTCTTTGAGGCATTTGCAAACATCTATACTGAATTTGCTGATTCCATTCAAAGTGCAAAAAATAAAAATAAATCTAAATCACTTCATCCAACAGTTGATGATGGAGTTAAGGGAATTAAATTTATTTTTGCTGCAAAAAAATCCTCTAAATTAAATTCAAAATGGGTTAAAATTTAATATATTCCTTGATTTTGATTATTTGATCTGTTCTATATAAAAAGATGATTAATTTTGCATTACTTGGAGCTGGTAGAATTGGTAAAATGCATGCTAAAATTATCTCTGATCATTCTGAGGCAAATTTACAATATGTTTATGATGTAAATAATGAATTTACCTTGCAAGTTGCTAAGGATAATAATGCAGAAGTTGCAAATTCTCCTAAAGAAGCTGTAAATCATAAAGATGTAGATGCTATTTTAATTGCATCTGCAACACCAACGCATACTGAATTTTTAATAATGGCTAATGAGGCAAATAAGCCTGTTTTGTGTGAAAAACCAATAGATTTGGACATTAATAAAGTAAATGAATGTAGAGATAAAATAGCAGGATCATCAAATTTAATTCAAATAGGCTTCAATAGACGTTTTGATAATAGTCATGCTAAAGTTCAGCAAGCATATGTGAATGGCGAAATTGGAACTTTAGAAAAAATTATAATTACAAGTCGAGATCCAGCCCCACCAGGTCTTGATTATTTAAATGCAGCTGGAGGTTTCTTTCGAGATACAACAATTCATGATTTTGATCTTTCAAGATTTATCTTAGGAGAGGATCCAATTATTGAAATCTCTGCATTTGGAGATAATTTATTTGATGAAAATGCAAAAAAAGCAAATGATTTTGATACGGCCATGTTTATTCTTAAATCTAAATCAGGTGTTTTAATTCATATCAATAATTCACGAAGGGCTGTTTACGGATATGATCAGCGTGTAGAAATATTTGGAAGTAAAGGTATGATGATTTCTAATAATCAAACCCCAACCTCAGTTGAAAAATATACAGAACATAGTACTTCAAGCAAAGATCCTATTTATAATTTTTTTATAGAGAGATATGAGCAGGCTTATAAAGATCAACTAAATCAATTTATTCTTTCAGTGAACTCTAATACTAAGTCAAAAGTTACATTTGAAGATGGAAGAAATGCACTTATTTTAGCAAATGCTGCTTATGAATCTCATCAGAATAAAAAAGTTGTATCAATTGACTTTTCATAAACAAAAAGGATCATTATGAATAAATATATCTCAAATAATTCAAAGCAGTTTGATGGGAAGGTTATTATTGTAACTGGTAGCACGCAGGGGAGTGGTTCGGAGACAGCTAAGCTTTTTGCAGCCAGAGGAGCTAAAGCTATCACTATATGTGGTCGCCAAGAAAATAAAGGCAATCAAATAAAGAAAGAAATCGAAGAACTTGGATCGAAATGTCTCTATGTAAAAGCAGATTTATCAAATGTTGAAGATTGTAAAAAAATTGTTGCGCTAACTGATCAAGAGTTTGGAACAGTCCACTCCTTGGTCAATGTAGCTGGCTATACTGAAAGAGGAACAATATTAAGTGCCACTTTGGAAAATTATGAAAATAATTTCAACGTAAATACAAGGGCGCCATTTATTCTTATTCAAGAGGCAATAAAAATTATGATTAGAGACAAGCACAAGGGTACAATTGCTAATGTATTATCTATGGCAATGTATAGCGGCATGCCATTCATTCTTGCTTATAGTGGATCAAAGGCTGCTTTAGCTATAATGACTAAAAATATTGCAAATTCAGTTGCTGGATATCAAATAAGAGTAAATGCACTAAATATTGGCTGGACTGACACACCTGCAGAGCATGATATTCAAATAAGAGTTCATAAAAAAAACAATGATTGGCTTCAAAAAGAAGAAAAAAAAGTACCTTTTAAAAGGTTAATTAAACCACTGGATGTCGCTAAAGGTTTAGCATTTATTTGTTCTGAAGAGTCTGGCTTAATGACAGGCAGTGTAATTGATTTTGATCAAACAGTTAATGGATGGCATTCTTATTCAGCTTATGACACAAAAATTTTAGATGATAGCCTATTAGGTGAGTAAATTTTTTTTATATTTCAATATAAAATTTTTTATTTTATTTATTTCACTTTCAACCTTTGGGCAAAATCTCACACCTTTAAGAAATTATACTTTTGATCAAGTAGCAAAAAATGAAGAAGTAAATTATTAACACAAATTAATAGAGCTAATCATCGCTCTAAATTAATTCAAGATACTTACGAATATATTAAAAGCATTAAAGTTTTATCCACTAATACTTTATTAGGTCATAGACAGATATTTGTATCTTCAATGGGAGAAGGAAGAACAGTTGTTGAAAAACAAAGAAAAGGTAAAGCTATTGATGAAATAAAGGGGATAGCAAATAAAATTATTAGTGAGTTAAATTAAAAAAAACTTATTAAATATCACTGAATTTTTTCATGATATTTAATTAGGAAATTATTATACTATTCCAAGTAATTTTTTTCTTTCATCTGCCCAAGTTCGGATTAGATTATCTACTGCAAGACACATGAAAGAAATAAATATTCCTAAAGTTAATCCAAGGCCAGCACCGTTCTTTCTTGATATGGCTCCCATAATTAATTGTCCCAAATCCTCAGTTCCAATTAAAGCACCAATAACAACCATCATTAAAGTAAAAATCACTGTCTGGTTTACACCAAGCATTATATGAGGAAAAGCAAGAGGTAATTCTATATTGGTCCACCTTTGCAGTCTTGAGACACCTGACATGGATCCCGCATCATGTAATTCTGTCGGCACACTCCGAAGACCTTCTATCGTGTATCTTGTAGCGGGTACAGTTGCATAAGATATGGCTGCAATCATAACTGATGTGTCGGTAATACCAAAAAGAAGTATCACGGGAATTAGATAGATAAAAGATGGGAATGTCTGAAAGAAGTCACAAATCATCAGTCCTAAATTGGTTAAAATTTTATTTTGAGCGCAAATAGATCCGACCACTAACCCTATAATTGCTGATGCTATTACAGCAAAAGTTGCCATATAGGCTGTAATTAATGCCCTATCCCAATATTCAGATAGTGCTATAAATAAAATTAAACTTCCAACTATTAAAGATGAGCGTATTCCTCCTATAATATATCCGGCGCCCATTACTAAAATAAAAGTTGATATTACAGGCATACCTAGATACGAATTTTTCATTGGTACAAGGATATTCGTTATAAGAAATATATTAAATGCATTTAAAGTATAAAAGAAAGTTAGCCAAATCCAGTCAACACCCGCATCCAGAAAAGGCGAAATGCTTAAACCTTTAGCGAAGGGCACAAAATAAAAATAATTAATGTCTCCCTTAAAATAAAAGGATCCAATATAAGCTACTATAATGCCCACAATGGCTACAATTATAAAAATCAAAAAAGACTTATGCCTTTGATAAAAATTTAAATTTGCAAAGTAATCTTTTTGTTTGTTTGCCCACGCTAATGACATTTTATCTAAGATAACTGCTATTATCACAACACAAATTCCTATTTCAGCGGCATGACCAATCTTTAAGCTGTTTAAAGCCACTTTTAAATTAAATCCTAATCCCCTAGCGCCAATAAATGATGCAATCACTGTCATTGCAAGGCATTGCATAATCACTTGATTAACTCCAATTAAAATATCTCTTCTTGCTGTAGGAATGAGCACTCTAAACATTAATTGAAACCTACTGCAGCCACTCATTAATCCTGAATCAACTACGTCGGGAGATATTTTTTTTAAACCAAGAATGGTTAAGCGTACCATAGGGGGTGTTGCAAATATAATTGTTGCAATTGCTCCAGCATGATCACCAACGCCAAACATCACCATTACGGGCACTAAATATGAAAAGTGAGGCAATGTTTGTGCAACATTCAAAATTGGTTGTAAGGCAGCTTCAACATTTCTGCTTAAATAACCCCATATACCGAAACTTAAACCCAAAATAAAACAAACTGGGGCAGAAACAAGAATGAAAGATAAGGTTTGCAAGGAAGGTTCCCATTGACCAAAAATAGAAACATAAAAAAATCCTAATCCTGCAAGTAAAGCTAAACGAATTCCTTGAAGTTGATAACCTAATATAGCTGCACCTGCCACCACCACCGTCCATGGAATTGCAGGCCAAAAAAATTTGTTAGCGCTCATTGCATCACTTGTAAAAAGAGCTAAGGTTCGCGCCCCTCCAAGAAGAATTTCCCTTATGAAAATGATTACAAATAAAAATGAACTGGATATAGCTCTAGTGATTATTCTAAAAATAGTTTTGTCCTCATAATCCTGCCATATAGGATCCCAAACTGGGATAGTAAACCACTCAAACATAAGATTATCAAATATACTTTGAATTAGTGTCGGAACATCTTTCAACAAAGGGGGTAATCTCCACAAAAAACTGTTTTCAGAATGGGGAATAAAAAAATAGGAAAGCAAAAAAAAGAATATTAATATGCCAAATTGCATTGGCCTGGATTGCTTTACCTTATTCAACATTGTTAATTATTAGTTCTTGAATCACCAAATAAAACTTTTACAACTTTGGAAGGGTTAATCGATCCGACAACTTCATTGTTTTTATTTGGATCAATCACTGTTAATATCTCCTTACTGTTCAGTATTGATTCAGCAACTGTTTCAATGATTGCGTGTCTAGAAATTGTCAATGATTGTGAACTACTTGAGTCTACGGGTTCCATAATCGATTCAATTTTAAGAACTTTTTCCCTTGGTATGTCTTGAGTAAATTTTTGAACATATTCTGTTGCAGGATGTAAAACAATATTGTCAGGGGTATCTAGTTGTTCAATTATGCCATCTTTCATTATGGCAATTCTGTCAGCTAAACGAAGAGCTTCATCAAAATCATGGGTAACAAACATAATAGTTTTATTTAATACACCTTGCAATCTTAAAAATTCGTCTTGCATCTCTTTACGTATTAAGGGATCAAGAGCTGAGAAAGGCTCATCTAAAAACCAAATATCAGGTTCTATTGCTAATGATCGAGCAATGCCCACACGTTGCTGCTGTCCCCCGGAGAGTTCTCTTGGAAAATAATTTTCTCTTCCTTTTAAGCCTACTAACTCAACCATCTCCATAGCTTTTTTAATACTTTCCTTGGTTCCAGTTTTTTTCATCAGCAAAGGAAAAGCTATATTTTCCAGAACAGTTTTATGGGGTAATAAAGCGAAACTTTGAAAAACCATTCCCATTTTATTTCTTCTTAACTCTATTAACTGCTTACTATTCATTTCTAAAAGATTTTCACCATCTATAAAAATTTTTCCAGAAGTTGCATCAGTTAATCTTGAGATGCAGCGAAGTAGTGTTGATTTGCCTGAGCCAGAGAGACCCATAACCACTAACATTTCTCCTTTATGGACTTCAAACGAAGCTTTGTTTACACCAACAATACATCCGGCTTCTTGGAAAGTTTTAGCATCAACTTTGCCTTGAGAATTTTCCAAAAGTTTTTTGGCATTATTTCCAAAAATTTTATAAACAGATTCACACTTGATAACTGGATTGTCATTTTTACCATCAGGTTTTTCTGCCATTATCATCCTCTATTATCTAATATTACACTTTATGATTAAATTAAATTAAAAAACTACCAGATATAATAAAAAAAATCCCCCCTAATTTAGGGAGGATTATAAATTAAAGCTTTTTATTAACTAGTTTTTCCAACCGTCAACAACATCTCTATATTCAGTAAGAAATCCAGCAGCAGCTTCAGCATGAGTCATGCCTTGATTGTCAACTAGGTCTGCCATTAAACCAATCATCGGAGCGGTAAAATTAGCCTTAGTATAGAATTTATATGCTGATGGATGTGTGATTGGGAACTTAATATGGGCAGCTTTTTTTAGCCATCCTTTTGGAGATCCACAACCTGTTGTTTCTACAGTTCCACCGTTCTCAATTCTGCAACCTTCATAGTAAGGTGGAAAATCAATAAAAGTAAAACCTGCAGCGTCAGTAAAGTTTGGAGACCAATTAAAGATAACTGTTCCACGACCTTCTGCTTTTGCAGCTTTTAATTCTGTCCATAGAGCATCACCACTACCAGCAAATTTTACTGTCCATAGATCATCAAGGCCTAGACCTTTAAGTCTATTAGGCATAACATCTCCATGCCACTCTATAGGTCCTTCTAGCCAACGACCTTTTCCCCCTGAATCAGCAGTTGCAAAATTCGCTGCACACTCAGGAGATTTTAAAGCTTCCCAACTTGGTAATCCAGGACATAGGTTTGTGTCAAGAATCCAATCCGGAAAACCCATTTCTTCAAAAGTAATTAGATCATGAGTACCGGCATCAATTAGACCGCCTTTATCCATTGCTTCATAAAAAGGAAGAGCCATAGTAGACTCCCAAGTTTCATGCGCTATGTGAAGGTCACCTATTCTGACAGCTTCATATCTTGAAGCAGATTCAGATGGGACATATTCTACAGTGTATCCTTGTTCTTCAAATACTTGACCTAATACATTAGCCATAACTATTTGGCTTGACCAGTTTAATACTGGAATTCTAATTGGGTCTGCTGCTTTAGCTACGCCACTAAATACAAATAGCGCTAAAACTACAGCCACTTTAGTTAAAGTTTTAAACATATTTCCTCCCTAAGGTTTTGTTATATATATATTCCGCTTAGACTAAATAATCTGATTAATAAAGCAATGTGATGATTTCTTATACTGAAACATAATTTTGATTTGAAAATTTATATATTTAATGATTAACCTTGTTATTATTTAAAAAATTGAGGAATTT
>Ga0209140_1000460_pt1 | contig 23118 bp, 24 predicted proteins | sample SaaInlV_120m_DNA_3_FD_184666 | JGI IMG/M metagenome (GOLD analysis project Ga0209140, IMG submission 184666) | Marine microbial communities from expanding oxygen minimum zones in the Saanich Inlet - Saanich Inlet SI073_LV_100m_DNA (SPAdes) (version 2) | ecosystem: Environmental > Aquatic >... | reverse complement strand
CGGATTCAGAGTAATATGCAGCTCGGTGCTGAGATAGCATCAGCGGTGGCAGGCATTACAAAAGTAATCATTGAGCAGGTAGATCATGGCAAGAGCAATCAGGTCTTATGAGCCTGAAGAAAGGTCATTTCAGGAAAACGGTCTTTACTGCACACACTGTGGCAATACGAACCACTGGCAGATAGACTTAAGGCTCAAACATCAGGTCGAAAACATGAGTTCAGGTTTATCTGTTGGATTGGATGAACTCCAGACAAAGAAGATCATGTTCGCTATACAGAATAACTTAGTGAATATGGTTGATAAATCTGTCAATGAAGATAAAGCCATTTTCCAATGTGCTAATTGTAGTAACACCTGGATAGACTTCCATGAGAGAATTACAGAAATGTGTCTCTGGAACGGTTGTCCAGGCTGCTTTCATTGCGGTCAGTGGATAGGCGAAGATGAGCTTTTTGAAACATGTACGGATTGTATTACAGAAAAGAAAGGCGATATAGACGAAGACTACTGTGACTCCGGATCTTGTCCTGTAAGTGACTTTGGTCTTCGAGAAGTCATGGATCACTATGGTACTCACTTAACTGAAATAAAAGAGTCACTTGGATGGTTTTAAGATAAGTCGCTAAAACAAGAGTACGCTAAAGAGCCGGCAGCAATGTCGGCTCTTTTTGTTTACAAGGAGAAACAATGAAAAAACAAAATTTAAACGACATCAGATCAACTCAGGACAAAAAGGGCTGGCTAATTCCATATCTTACTGCCTTAGATCAGATGTTTTACAAACGATGGAGTTATTGGACGGAAGCAGTTTTGTCTGATAAGATTCCAAAAGCCCCCATACCACACATTGAGTTTGCTATGCCCATGGTCTACAAAGAACAGCTGGTTAAGAAAAACTTAAAAGAGTGCCTTGATAGAGCGTCATACAGATACTCCAATGCCTTTGAGAAGTTTATGGATTGGATACTCTGGGGATTTAATCAAGGGAAAGAGTTTCCAGGCATCGATGACATAAGAATAGTTCTTGCCAAACTTTCTTTTGTACATGTTTACTATTGGGATAGCCATTTTTAATACCTAGTTGTCCCGATAAGTTAGTCTCATATATGTCACATACACAATTAATTATTAGTTATCTTGTGTAATATTTATACTTACAGGTGATAAGTGGAGGCGGGGAGAATCGAACTCCCGTCCGAAATAGAGTGATGCAAGACGTCTACAAGCTTAGTCGTCCGATTGGTATCTTATCCTGCCATTTATCAGTAACAAAAATCTGGAAGGACCAGTCTGCTAAATTTCGTCCCAAATTCGCAGACACATTTGGGACTAGCCTATGTAAGTGACGCTCCTAGATTAAACCAAAGGCGTATTCAATCCGGAACGGGCAATAGTCTAAGCTGCTGCCATGTAGCCGTAATCGGCAACTATAGGTATGAAAGATGATTAAGGAGGGAACTTTCATCCTCCGCGTGCAGTCCGACATGTCTCATATCTCGTCGATACCGATCGCCCCCATTTTCAAAAAGCACTTAAATTTAATATGATTCTATAAAAGAGGAAAGGCTTCCAGCGCCAACCCGAAGCCTTTCCAAAAAAGCTGAAATTTTTGTGTATCAACTTTGATTTATTTGTCATCCTCTTTCTTTTTTATCTTTCTTTTCAAAAAAATCAGCCAAAAAGAGACCAACAATTATAGAGAAAATTGAAAATCAATGGCAACTGATAAAGTGAATTATTTCTAACTTTTTTTACAAAAGTCCTGGAATGATTTTTAAGTGCATTATATTATGTTTTTGATTTCAGTTTGTAGATTCCGATTATGAGATATTATTACGTTTATGTGATTGAATTGGATCCGGTAGTGGCTGACTTTCGCAAGTTCCGAGCAAAAAACCCAAAATACATCAAAGGGAACAGTTGTGTCTATGTGGGGCAGTCATCCAGAAAACCAGAATTAAGATTCGAGCAACATAAAGAAGGTTATAAATCCAATAAATATGCTAAACGATTTGGAGTTAAACTCAGACCAGATCTTTTTGAAAAATATAACCCAATTCCAACCCGAAAAGACGCAGAAGAAATTGAAGCCATGTTGGGAAAAGATTTAAGAAATCGCGGAATGGGCGTTTGGTTTAATTGATACTAAAAGAGTTTAACATGACACTGAAATCATCTTTCTTAACCCATGTCCCTCCTATGGGCATCTATGAAACATTGTATGCATTTCAGAATGTATTCGGTACTGCCATGGGCGAACCATCAACCCATCCTTGGAGCCAAGGGTTTCCCCTTACCACCCAAATTCCTGGCGGACCTGCCATGCCGGAGCAAATTCAATTGGATTCTACCGATCTGAAATATCCCAAGGCCTGGGGGCAACCCGAACTAAGGGAAGCCATTGCAGGATATTATAAGCATTATTATGGCGCTAAAATCGATGCTGAAAATGTCATGGTTTTTGCCGGTGGAAGACCTGGATTAATCGCACTTCTTCTTTTTCTTCAACAAGATATTCATATCAGAATTGCTTCTACAGAATACACACCTTACTGGGATATGTTGCGATTATTGAAACGAGACTATTCCTTGGTAGAAAGTGGAGAAGCAAATTGCTTTTATCCATCCACACAAGATTATTTGGGAGATGGCAAGCATGCAAAAAATCTAATAATGTTGAGTAATCCATGTAATCCCACTGGCATCACTCGTCACGGCGACGATCTAAAATCACTGGTACAAAATGCATCTTTTGGATCAAACGGTTTATTGGTGGATGAGGCCTATGAATTATTTCATGAACCACCGGTAAGCGCCTTGGCGCATATCAAAAATATAGATGAATCAAATCTCTTTGTTTGCGGGGCTGCAACAAAAGGATTACAAGCACCCGGCATTCGAATTGGTTGGGTTGTAGCTGCAAAACAACATATTGAAATTTTGGGGAATTTTTCTTCTTTTGGAATGGGCGGCATTTCTCGGCCTTCCCAGCTGTATGCAGTGGACCTTCTAAAAAGAGAACGAACAGATTTATCACAAAAAGCCATTCCTAAATTTTATGCAAATCAACGTAATCGCTATGGAGAAGTATTTGCTGATCTTGGACTTGAACTTTATTCCGGGGATGGCGGATTTTATCACTGGTGCAAATTGCCGGAAAACTTGACCGCATCAGAATTGAATGAACGATTATTTCCACATGGTGCGGCCATTTTGAAAGGAACGGATTGTGATATGGCACGGTTAGGGGATCAATCTACCTTAAAGCAATTTTTCCGTTTTTCTTTCGGACCTCTTATGCCCGACTCTTTTGAAGAAGATATCCGAATTTTTAAGATGGCTCTTAATCAATAAAAAAATGTTTTAAATGATGTGTGGAATTTGAAATTAGTTTCCTTACATTAACCTTTACCCGATTAATAAAAATTAAAACATAATCGTTAATTCATGAACACATTAAAAGATAAAATTAAAATAATCATCTTTGGGACAGACACCCGGGGCGGGAAACTGTTCGATCTTGTCTTGATCGTAACCATCTTTCTCAGCATTATTATAGTCCTGTTGGATAGTGTTGCGGAGTTTCATCAAAAATATGGCGAACTCTTCTACGCTTTGGAATGGGTCTTCACAATATTGTTTACGTTCGAATATTTACTACGTATATACTGCATCCACTTACCAGCCAGTTACATTTTCAGTTTCTTTGGCATCATTGACCTGCTGGCACTCATTCCAACTTATTTAAGCATGATTGTACCCGGAACGGAGGTTTTGACCGTAATCCGTGTATTACGAGTTCTACGCGTTTTCCGGGTGTTAAAACTGGTCCAATTCATGGGCGAAGCAGATATGTTGATGAAAGCATTGCTTGCCAGCAGAAAAAAAATCTTTGTTTTCCTTTTTTCGGTTATGAATATTGTGATCATTCTCGGGTCTATCATGTATCTTATTGAGGGCGAAGCGGCTGGATTTACTAGCATTCCACGGAGTATCTATTGGGCTATTGTCACCCTCACCACGGTTGGCTATGGCGATATTTCTCCCATGTCAAATCTCGGACAAAGTATAGCAGCGCTTATTATGATTATCGGTTACAGCATCATTGCAATTCCCACCGGAATTGTAACATCAGAGATTAATTTTATTTCCAAGGATTCAGATAAAGCAGAGTGCATTGTTTGCGACGATAAAGAACAGAACGAAAAAGCAAAATTCTGCAATGTCTGTGGATCCCGAATGACCAATAACCGGTAATGGCCTACGACCCCAACAAAAGTCCTATCAACCAATCCCGGCGGCCAAGACTGGATATGGATGATGATTGGATTGTACACTTTCTATCTGAAATCCAAATAGGGCACATCAGCACTCGTGATGGAAAACAGCCATTTATAAATCCCACATCATTTTGGTACAACAAAGAAAATCGCGAGATATATTTTCATTCCAATGCTTATGGCCGCATGCGTTTTAATGCAGAAGAAAATCCAGAAGCCTGTTTTGAATGTTTCAAATCTGGGCGGCTCCTCCCTTCCAATCTTGCTTTAGAAGTGAGTTTCCAATATGAATGTGTAATTGCTTATGGTAAAATTCACGTAATTGAAAACATAGATGAAAAGAGAGATGTGCTAAATGGACTGCTCCAAAAATATTTCGGTGAAATGAAATCCGGAAAAGAATACCGCCCCATTATAGATGAAGAATTAAAGCAAACATCAGTTTATGGAATAAAGGTTGATGCCTGGAATGGAAGGCGGAATTGGGTAGATAAAGCCGATCAGGCTGAAAATGGTGAATGGCCGGATTTGGCCCCGAAATGGTTTAATTTTTATTAGAGTTAGTTAGCCACGCCTGTATTGAGCCCCGATAATCGGGGAAATGAAGTTCGTCAAGAAACTCGAAGAATTTTAATAAGTATTAAAGGGATTCCAGAATGACAAACCCTATCTAAAAATACTTCTTCCAGGCTTCCGTTGATTCCGGCCAGCGGGCGGTTACTTTTTTCAGATTGGTCCAAAAATACACACCGCTTTTTCCGGTAATATCTCCGTGGCCATATTTCGATTCATTCCAGCCGCCAAAACTGTAAGGCTCCCTTGGCACCGGCACACCAATATTAATCCCAATCATCCCAGCTGAAGCAGATTCAGAAATGGTTTTAGCTACTTGTCCAGATGTGGTAAACACGGCAGCCGCATTCCCATACTGATTTCCGTTTTCTATTTTCATGGCATCTTCCAGAGTATCCGTCCGAATAATCGTAAGCACCGGACCGAAGATTTCCTCTGTGGCGCTGGGCCAATCCGGATCTACATGATCTAGAATAGTTGCCCCCAGCCAATAGCCGTTTTCATACCCTTCCGGTGGTTTTGAATTACGCCCATCAATCAAAATTTTAGCGCCCATTTTTTCAGCTTCATCAATATAATTGGTGATTCGTTCTAAAGCAGCTTTGCTTACTATGCTTCCCATATCTACACCCAATTTATAATTTTTAGCTTCTTCCACAAGTTGATCAATAATAGGGTTCACATTGGCAACACCCACCGCAACACTTGCGGCCATGCAACGCTGCCCTGCACTACCCATAGAACTAGCCAATAATCCTTTCGCGGTGGAATCTTGGTCTGCATCCGGCACAACAATCATGTGATTTTTCGCCCCGCCCAAGCAGAGTGCTCGTTTTCCATTTGCCGCGGATCTAGCATAAACAATTTTCGCCACATGGGATGAGCCCACAAATGCCACAGCCTTAATATCCGGATGATCGCAAATACCTTCCACAACTTCTCTAGCACCATTCACAATATTGAACACACCATCAGGGAGGCCAGCTTCTTTTAAATATTCAGCAAGTTTAAATGTGGATAAGGGCGTTTGTTCAGAAGGTTTTAAGATGAAACAATTCCCGGTAGTAATGGCTAGGGGAATCATCCATAGCGGAACCATGGCAGGAAAATTAAAAGGTGTGATACCAGCTACAACACCCAAGGGTTCTTGGGTCATAGTACAGGTAATCCCTGCACCAACAGGTGAAGAATCTCCACGTAATATGCTGGGTAATGATGTGGCAAATTCCACCACTTCTTTCCCACGAAGAATGCTCCCTTTTGCATCGGCAACTGTTTTTCCATTATCCAAGGCAATTAATTCAGCCATTTCGTCCAAATTATTTTCAATGATAGATTTCAGATTAAACATTACCTCTGCCCTATCTCGAACATTTAAGGATGCCCAAGCAGGAAATGCAACTTTTGCTTTTTGAACTGCATGATCTAAATCAGCGAAATTGGATTCGGGAATTGTTGCAATTTCTTGATCAAAGTATGGGGAAATTACGGAAATGGTTTTCTCTGATGTAGATGGGTGATATTCACCATTTATCCAGTTTTGTTGGGGACCATAATTGTTAAATTTAATTTTTTGATTCATTGTTTTTTATCTCATTTTTTTATTTTTAACGCAAAGACAAATAGTTTACGATTTTCATTTCAGACCCCCTTTTAATTCCCCCTATTGATAGGGGGAAACATCAGGATGTAATCCATTTTCTATTTGTGAAAATTTTTATTCCTAGAATATTTTTAATTTTCATCAGGATAATTATGAAGAATAAATGGAATCAAAAAATAGCGAATCCAATCTAATAGAATTAAGCCTGCTCTCCCACAGAAAATGGCACCAAATACTGATCTCCATATTAATGAATTTACCTTTTTCTCCCCCTGGTAAAGGGGGAACACAAGGGGGTCAATAAATACAGGAAATTCATTTGTTTACTAAAGTCGCCTGCATTTGTCTGCGATTAACTCTAATACACCATTTAAATTTTCATCAATTTCATTATTCCAAAACCGAATAATTGAAAACCCTAGTTCCGAAAGTTCATTATCCTTTTCATTATCTTTTTTTCTTTGAATGGAATGTAAATGCCCACTGCCATCCAATTCAATAACTAACTTTAATTTCAAACAACAAAAGTCAACAATAAAATTATTTAGACTTACTTGCCGTCTGAATTTATGCCCATCAATTTGTCTTTCTTTCAAATGCTGCCAGAGTTTCCACTCCCAAGGTGTTGGTTTATTGCGATTTAATTTCCTTAAATGTTTGAGTTTTGGTTTATTTACAATTTTCATTTTCCAAGTATTCTTGGCAGCTCATAACAATAATTAATGAATTGGGATAATTTTTCTCAATACATCCACCATTTGATCAATATGTTCTTTTCCCGCAATGAGCGGAGGAGATAATGCAAGAGTATCCCCGGTAAATCTTAACAAAATATTATGATTGTGAAATCCATCCGTAAATACATCATAGCCTCGCACACCCGGTTTGCCATCTCGAGTTTCCATCTCAACACCGGCAACTAAACCGAGATTCCGAACATCAATCACATGCTTTGTATCCCTTAAGGAATGAAGCGCATCTTCCCAATAAGATGACATTTCTTTCGCATGTTTAAATAATTCATCTTCTTGATAAACATCCAGAGTCGCAATCAGAGCCACCGCCGCCAAAGGATGAGCTGAATAAGTGTATCCATGAAATAAGTCAATGACCATTGGGCCTCTATCTTGAAACGCATCATAAATTTCTTTCTTTACCATAACGGCACCCATGGGAACTGTACCACTTGTCAATCCTTTTGCGCACGTTATTAAATCTGGTTCAACATTAAAATATTGTGCAGCAAAAGGTGCGCCCAAGCGACCAAAACCTGTAATAACTTCATCAAAGATTAAGAGAATGTCATGTTCAGTACAAATTTCTCTGATACGTTCCAAATACCCTTTTGGTGGAATTAAAACACCGGTTGACCCAGCTAAAGGTTCAGTAATAAAAGCGGCAATTTTGTCTGCACCATGTTTTTCAATTACCCGTAATAAATCATTCGCTAATTCTTTTCCCCATTCGGGTTGACCTTTGCTAAAAGCATTTTTCTCCAGATTGTGAGTGGCGCAAATATGATCCACATTTTCTAAAAGTGAAAAATGCTTTTTATTCCCCGGCAAACCCCCAACGGAAATCCCCCCAAATCCAACACCATGATAAGCTCTTTCTCGACCCACCAAAATGGTTTTATCTGTTTTTCCTCGATGTTGCTGATATCCTAAAGCGATTTTCAATGCAGTATCAACCGCTTCAGATCCAGAATTTGTAAAAAAGGCATATTGAAAATTGTCGGACGGCGCGATAGATAATAATTTTTCGGCAGCTTCAAATGCCAAAGGATGCCCCATTTGGAATGAGGGTGCAAAATCCATTTTCGCAGCTTGATCCTGAATAGCTTCAACGATTCTTTTATGGCCATGACCTGCATTACAACACCACAAACCGGCAGTTGCATCCAATACTTTAGTACCATCAAGTTTTTTGTAATACATCCCCTTTGCTTCATTCATTAATCGTGGTGCAGCTTTAAATCCGCGATTTGCAGAGAATGGCATCCAGAGATGTTCAAGATTTTTTGACATAATTTCCTTTTTTAAATAAAATATATTTTTTTCATCTAATAGTTTCGAAACCAAAAATTTTCAAACCAAAACTTATTTACTGACTAATTCGTCAGTTTCCTTCTTGATATCACCCGTCCAATTATTATCACGATTCGCACCCAATGCATTCGCTTTTTTTGCGATTCGCTTGTCTGCCAAATCATGGTGCGTTGTAAGAAATTGTAACGAATGACCTACAAACTCTCGGACAGTTTTGAAACCATGTTTATCCATGAAGTTTGATAAACCCTGACACATTTCTTCAACCATTTCATACCCTTGCAACATGACACCCGTACATACCTGAACTGTAGAACTTCCCATCAGGATAAATTCAATTGCTTCACGACTGCTTATAACACCACCAATACCTGATATTTCTGCATCTGGGACCCCAATTCCTATTTGTGAAACCATGCGTAATGCGATAGGCTTCACAGCATAATAAGAATATCCACCAGGCGTTGAATGCCCTTCTACAGTGGGCATTGGCGCCAGTGTTTCAAGATCAATATTCAAAATGGATGGAATAGTATTGATTGCTGAAACGCCACTTGCACCTCCTTCCATCGCAGCTTTAGCCGGTTCTGTGATATCTAAAATATCCGGTGTCATTTTGGCCCATATTGGCAAGTCAGTTACTTCGGAAACCCAACCCGTTACCTCTCTCGCCATATCCGGGTTCTGTCCCATAGCTGCACCCATACCTTCTTCAGGATGTCCATGAGGGCAAGAGAAATTCAACTCAAACATATCGACTCCGGTTTCTGCTATTTTACCTGTTAATTCCTGCCATGAATCCTTATTGTATTTCTCCATGATCGAAGATATTAAAACTTTGTCAGGATGGGCATCTTTTATTGCCTTGAATTCATCCAGCCATACTTCTAGTGTTCGATCTGAAATTAATTCTAAATTTTCAAAACCAATAATTTCACCACTTGGGGTTTTCAATTTTCCATATCGTGGGGCAACATTTATTACTGGCGTTTCCGTTAAACTAACCGTTTTTGCAGAGACCCCACCCCAGCCATTATCAAACGCTTTTATAATAGTTTTTGAATTTGTGCTGGGTGGTCCCGATCCAATCACAAATGGGTTGGGAAACTTAATGCCGTTTACTTCTATGCTTAAATCTGCCATAAATTTCTCTTTATATTAATTTGTTTTAAAGCTCAACCAATTTATCATAAGTCTCCGGACGTCGGTCACGAAAAAATTGCCAAGTTGAACGTACTTCATCAATCAAATCAAGATCAAATTCTGCAACTAACAATTCATCTTGGTCTCTTGATGCTTCTGATATAATCTGCCCTCGTGGATTCACAAAATACGATGTGCCGTAAAATTCACCCAAGTTCCAAGGTTTTTCTGTTCCAACCCGGTTGATGCAACCCATAAAATATCCATTGGCTGCTGCATGAGCCGGCTGTTCTAATTTCCATAAATACTCACTCAATCCTGCCACAGTTGCAGAAGGATTGTAAACAATTTCGGCGCCGTTCAATCCCAAGCATCTTGCTCCATCCGGAAAGTGGCGGTCATAACAAATGTACACACCCACTTTAGCGTATTTAGTCTCAAAGACAGGATAACCCAAATTTCCCGGTTTAAAAAAATATTTTTCCCAAAATCCTGATGTATGTGGAATATGGTTTTTTCTATATTTTCCTAAATATTTTCCATCTGCGTCAATAACTGCCGCTGTATTATACAACACACCTGCTTGCTCTTTTTCATAAATAGGGACAATGATAACCATATTATATTTTTTTGCGTAATCCTGCATTAGTTCAGTCGTTGGACCTGGAACTGATTCTGCAGAAGCATACCATGCGTTATCTTGCCCTGGACAAAAGTAAGGTGTATTAAATATTTCTTGTAAACATAAAATTTGGACACCTTGTTTACCCGCATCTTCAATGAATGGAATATGTTTTTGAACCATTGCATCCATGATTTCTGCGATGGTTCCTTCTCCTTCCGTCATTGGAAGACTCATCTGAATTAATCCAGATTTAATATTTCGTGCCATTCGTAATCTCCTTTAAAATTTTATTATTTCATTCCGCCATAAAGGCCGCGTTTTAAAAAATGTCCATCACCTTTTTTACCTACGTACTCACAATTATTAATGATTATTTTACCGCGGGATAGAACCGTTTCTGTAAACCCTGTTACATCAAACCCTTCATAGGAATTATAATCTACATTCATATGGTGTGTGCAAGCATTATTCACGCTAATTGTTTCTGTTCTATTCGGATCAAAGACAACAATATCCGCATCACTCCCCACAGCGATAGTCCCTTTTTTAGGAAAAAGTCCAAATGTTTTTGCGGCCGCTGTGGATGTTAATTCCACAAATTTATTTAAGGAAATCCGCCCTGTTTTAACCCCACCATTAAATACAAGACTCATACGATTTTCCACACCGGGCGCACCATTTGGAATCTTTGAAAAATCATCAATCCCCAATACTTTTTGGTCCTTAAAACAAAAAGGGCAATGATCCGTAGCAATGGATTGAAGGTCACCAAATTTCAACCCTTTCCATAATTCATCCTGATTCCATTTTTCTCGAAGAGCAGGTGTCATTACATATTTTGCCCCTTCAAACCCTTCTTGATTATAATAAGAATCATCTAAAAATAGATACTGTGGACATGTTTCCGCAAAAGCGTGAACACCACGATTACGAGCCAGCATAACTTGCTCTAAAGCATCCGATGACGACAGATGTACAATGTAGATTGGAACATGTGCAACTTCTGCAATAGATATGGCGCGATGCACACCTTCAGCTTCCATTCGAGTTGGACGGGTAATCGCATGATACTTTGGTTTAGTTTTTCCATCGGCTACTGCTTGCTTTACAATTTCATCTATCACAATACCGTTTTCTGCATGCATGCAGACGACAGTGCCGTCTTCTCCGGCTTTTTTCATCGCTCGATAAATGGTTCCATCATCTACATATAAAACGCCAGGGTAAGCCATAAATAGTTTGTAAGAAGTCACGCCAGCATCCGCCAACATTTTCATTTCATGGACACGATTATCTTCTAGATCGGTCACAATCATATGAAACCCATAATCGATGGCTGTTTTTCCATCTGCTTTCGCATGCCATGTATCTAATGCTTCCAGCGTTGAATGCCCTTTGGATTGAATGGCAAAATCAATAAGGGTTGTTGTTCCACCATGGGCTGCAGCAAGAGTTCCAGTTTCAAAATCGTCTGCAGATGTGGTGCCCCCAAATGGCATATCTAAATGGGTATGTGGATCTAATCCACCAGGGAATAAGTATTTCCCAGAAGCATCAATGACTTCGTCTGCTTCTATTTCGAGTTTATCCCCTATAAGGGTTACTGTTTCATTTTTAATAAATATGTCAGCCAAATAGTCATCAACTGCTGTGATGACACGACCATTTTTGATTAATACAGACATCGTTTATTTCCTTGAATTCAAATCTTTAATATTTTTAACCATTATTTCCCCAAGCATTCAATCCTCTTTCTTCGTCTGTCCCTGGAATAGTATTATCTAAAATTAATGCTGAAAATGCACCCACAGCCATCCCGGTACTTCCTAAAGTATTCAAAATATTTGCCAACCAAATTGGTTCTAATTGAATAGGGTTTTGACTAAAATATTCTGGGATAGATAAACCCATAAAAAATGCAAATCCAAGAATAAATAAATTTCGAGCGGAGTTCAGATCAATAAATTGAAGGTTGGATAATCCAACGGCTGTAATCATTCCAAACATGGCACAGTACATTCCACCTACAATGGGTTGGGGAATTGTTGTAAACAATGCACCAAATTTAGAAACAGTTCCCAATAGTATCATAATAACGGCCCCAGCTTGAACAACGCGACGTGAACCAACACGAGTCAGCCCAATAGCACCAATATTTTCACTATAAGATGTTGTCCCGTTTCCCGTGCCAAAAATCCCGGCTATTAAGCACCCAATTCCTTCAAATGTGATGCCCCTATTTATTATTTTCTTATCAGGAACGGGCGCTCCGGAAAGTCGGGCGCAAGCATAATAATCACCAATAGATTCCACCATGGAAGCGATATAACCCGCCACCATTCCAACAATTGCCGCGGTTCCAAATTGTGGGTATCCCCATTGAAATGGATAAGGAATACGAAACCAGGATGCATTTTTGAGATTTACTAAACTTGTATGTGCAGGGTGCCCTTCTGGAAAATACCCTAAAAATGTAAAAAGCGCTGAAACACTCCAAGCGGTAACAATTGCTAACAAAATTGGATATAATTCAAATGTCCGATGTTTGCTTCGTAAATATTGACTAAAAAGAATTATCAAAAAAATTGTTAAACCGCCTATGGGCCAATACCTCCCCGCTTCGGGTGCGCCAAACTTGAATAATGATAAACCAATTAATGCTATGGTAGGCGCAATAGTTATAGGGCCAATATATTTTAACATTCGACCAACCATACCGCTCGCGCCAACAAATATTTCAACTAGGGATCCTGCAATAATAGCGCCTTGAACATGCTGCATACGAACTTCCCACCCATTATTTGCCAGTGCAGCCATGCCACAAATAGCAAATGTAGGTGCTAAAAATGAAAATGTTCCGCCCTGTACAATTGGAAGGCGATTTCCAAATGTGCTTTGCAGAAGCGTTGTAATTCCACTGACAAAAAACATAGTGGCTATGAGCCATCCTTTTTGGACTGGATCGGTCATACCAAGTACAGGTGCCAATAACAAAGGAATGGCAACTGTTGAACCAAACATAGTTAAATAATGTTGGAACCCTAAAACAAGTGTTTCACTTAAAGGGGGGATATCATCAATATTGTATAGCAATAAAGTTTGATTCTCTTTCATATAAACCTTCTATTCATTTTTTTTACGAGAAGAATTAGTTTGAATGCTGTGTCCTATTCTGTTGTTTTGAATTGAATCCATTCTCTGTATTTTAAGTAGAAAGTTAAACATATAAACGAAATGAAATCAGCAAAATTTTCTCCTTACAAACAAATGCTAGATATTGCCATCCAAGAAGCTCAGGATGGATTGGATGAGGGAGGAATTCCCATTGGCGCTGCTCTTTTTCTGGAGAATGGGACTTTACTGGGAAAAGGCCGAAACAGGCGTATCCAGAATAATGATCCATCTCTTCATGGAGAAACAGATGCGTTCCGGAATGCGGGCCGACAACGATCCTATGCCAATACAATTATGGTTACAACTCTGGCGCCCTGCTGGTACTGCAGCGGATTGATTCGGCAGTTCAACATAAAGACAGTCATTGTGGGGGAGTCGGTTAATTTTTCGGGCAATCTCGACTGGTTAAAAGAGTCTGGCGTTGAAATAATTGACTTCCATTCTGAAGAGTGTATCTCCATGCTTGCAAAATACATTCAGGAAAATCCAGATATTTGGAACGAGGATATTGGCGAAGATTAAGTTTACTCCTCGTTTCCATACCACCAATCCTTGTTGGAATGGTCATAATCAATAAAAATATGTTTCGCTTCTCTAAACTCTTCTAATGCTTCAAGCCCATGTTCTCGTCCGATACCAGACTGATTCATACCACCAAAAGGTGCCACCGGGAATCCATTTCCAAGACTCTTAGCATACGGTAGAAATAGGAGGAATGGGGAGCCAAAGAATCGTAATACCATAGGTTTGTGAGTGGATTTTCTACCATATCGCGGGCGGAATATAATATTTTGCAAATCAAGGAAGCAGGCGGGATGAGTCTATTGAGTTTTTAAGTACTCATGTATTAAAGTGTTGGGAGAATGATTTCCCCATGAATCACGGTGCTCATCCCAACTATTATCGCTCTGTTCATTTTCATCTATACACCGAATCATTACCTCATGGAAGCTATCCCATTACTTGTATCCGGATTTGTTATTTATTGGCTGTGGAACCGGTTTAATTCAAGATGATAAAAATGTAATTTCCGTACTAATTATTATGAATAAAAAAGCAGTTATACTTCTTTCCGGTGGATTAGATTCCACCACCTGCCTTGCACTGGCAAAAACCCAAGGTTTTGAATTATTCGCTCTTACCGTGAATTATGGGCAACGCCACATTTTTGAATTAGAGTCCGCAAAAAAAGTGGCTCAAGCAATTGGTGTAAACAAACATTCTATTGTAAACATTGATCTATCACAATTTGGCGGCTCGGCACTCACAGATGATATTGATGTCCCCAAAGATCGAGATGAAACAGACATGACAGATATTCCTGTGACCTATGTTCCCGCTAGAAATACCGTCCTCCTATCCATGGCATTAGCCTGGGCAGAAACGCTGGGTGCAATCAATATTTTTATTGGTGTAAATTCGCTGGATTATTCCGGCTACCCCGATTGTCGGCCAGAGTTTATTGAATCATTTGAGCGAACAGCTAACCTTGCCACCAAAGCTGGCGTAGATGGAAATCGATTTAAAATTAATACACCGTTGATTGATCTCACTAAAGCAGAAATTGTGATAAAAGGAACTGAATTGGCTGTGGATTATAGCATGACAACAAGTTGTTATGATCCGCATGAAAACGGAAATCCCTGTGGCCATTGTGATGCCTGCACTTTACGCTTGAAAGGTTTCATGGAAGCAGGGTTGGAAGATCCGTTGAATTATAAGTAATGGATTAATTATGTATTCTATAAAAGAAATTTATTTCACTCAACAAGGTGAAGGATTTTATACGGGAAGAAATGCTGTCTTTCTGAGATTCTCAGGTTGTAACCTTTGGACAGGGTTAGAAAAAGATCGGGAAGGTGCCATTTGCGATTGGTGCGATACAGATTTTGTAGGAACGAATGGACCTAACGGCGGAAAATATTCTTCAAAGCAAGTGGTGGATGTAATTCAAGGCCTATGGCCTGACAATAAAAAAGAAAAACCATTCCTGGTTTGTACCGGCGGAGAACCCCTTTTACAAATGGATGATGAATTCATTTCAACTGTTCATAATGCTGGATTTGAGATCGCTATTGAAACAAATGGGACAAAAATACCTCCCATCGGAATTGATTGGATCTGCGTGAGCCCTAAAGCCAAGGCGGATTTTATCTTGAAAAGTGGTCATGAATTAAAAATTATATTCCCCCAATGCGGTATGAATCCACGACAGCATGAAGGATTGGATTTTGATCATTTTTTCATTCAGCCAATGGATGGCCCCAATCAGGCAGAAAACATAAAACTCTCGGAAGGTTTTGTGAAGAAGCACCCCCAATGGAAATTGAGCTTACAGACACATAAAATATTGGGAATTCCTTAATAACTCTGCCACATGTAATTTAACCAAATGTGGTAGTATAATTAAAAGTTATCTTTTGCTAAGCTCAAGATGACGTGTAAATTTTACCATGAACGTATATAAAACATTTCCAATTGAAGCGGCGCGATCGCTACCAAATCTTCCAGATGGACATCCTTGTAAAAATGTACATGGACATTCATTCAAGATCACAATTACAGTTTGCGGTGATGTGGATGAGCACACAGGCTTTGTCCTGGATTTCAATGATATTGATGCTGCATTCAAACCAATCCATGATCAAATTGATCATTCTTATTTAAACAAAATAGATGGATTAGATAATCCATCCAGCGAAAATTTATGCAAGTGGATTTGGGCGGAAATCATTCCATCCCTGCCCGGTTTATTTCAAATTGAGATCAAAGAAACCGATTCCACCGGGTGTATTTATAAAGGAGAATAGTATGGCAAAAGCCGAAGGACATTTATTTGAATTTGTTGATGAAAGTCACATAAATCCCGGATTTCTCGAAGTGTTTGATTTCGACAGTCCAGACCAATATATTAAAACAGAAACAGATGAATTCAGCGCCGTTTGTCCTTTTAGCGGCCTCCCGGACGTAGCCTATGTTAAAATTGAATATTTTCCAACCGGCGGGAAATGTGTGGAACTAAAATCTCTGAAATATTATTTTGTCAGTTTCCGAAATGTGGGGATTTACCAAGAAGCAGCAACCAAACGAATTTATGATGATTTGAAAACGGTTCTTTCTACAGACAAAATTTCGGTAACGACCCTTTATAATATTCGTGGTGGATTTGAGACCACTTGCGTGGAAGGGTCTGTAAATTAATTTTATTATAGTACAAATTCTATTTTGAACATCCCATTTTAACTTACAAGCATCGTCATGAATAGAACGGAGATCAATAAATAATGGGCCAAAAATTTGGCTGCCAGAACATGGTAGACCCTATCCAACGCGTTTTAATGAAGCATCCAAAAGATGCATATCAAAATCAGGCTAAGGTAAACGAGCAATCTCCGCAACTCCATTATTTTGGCGTGCCAAATTTTGAAAAAGCACAAACCGATTATGAAAAGTTAGTAGCCTTTTTGAAATCAGCAGGTGCTGAAATTCATTTTTTACCCGCAGACGATTCCACTTCCCTTGATTCTGTTTATACCCACGATCCCTGCGTTATTTCAAATGGTGGAGTCATTCTGTGTACCATGGGCAAAGATGCACGAGTGCCCGAATCAAAAGCCATGGCATCTTATTTTGAATCCATTGATGTCCCTATTCTCGGTCGCATTGAGTCTCCCGGAACTTTAGAAGGTGGAGATGTGGTTTGGATAAATGAACGAACTGTGGCGGTTGGTGAAGGATATCGATCCAATGCTGAAGGGATTCGCCAATTTAAAAATTTGCTCGGTAATCATGTAAATGATGTGATTTCTGTGCCACTTCCCCATTGGACAGGACCTGATGACTGTCTCCATCTTATGAGTAATGTATCTCCAATTGATCATGATCTTTTTTTGGTGTATTCCAGATTGCTCCCCGTTTCATTTCGGCAATATCTTCTTAGCCGTCAAATCAAACTTATTGAAGTCCCAGATGAAGAATATGATTCCATGGGATGCAATGTATTGGCGGTGGCACCACGCAAAGTGATTATGATTGAAGGTAACCCAATTATACAAAAACGTTTAGAAACTGAAGGCGTAGATGTCCAGACTTACAATGGAACAGAAATTTCAATCAAAGGTTCAGGTGGGCCCACTTGTTTAACGCGGCCATTTTTTCGATCGAATCAATGAGTTACGAAAACCAATTCACGGCCCATACGCAGCTTAAGTTATCTCCTTTCTTCAAGCGGACGTCAAAGTTGAATGAATCCCAGGAATGGAGGAGATGGTCCGGATTTCTGGCAGCCACCAATTATGAGCTCCATCATGAAAATGAATACTTTGCCATCCGGACAAAGGCTGCCCTCTTAGACATAACACCATTAAAAAAATATATTATTGAAGGGCCAGATTCTCAGCGGTTCCTAAATAGATTAGTAACACGAAATATTAGCATCTGCAAAGTTGGGCAGGTTATGTATACTCCCTGGTGCGATGAAGAAGGGAAAGTTATTGATGATGGCACCGTCCAAAGACTCTCCGAAAATAAATTTCGCATTACCAGCGCCGAACCAAACTTGAATTGGATTCAGCATAATGCAACAGGAATGGATCTCACCGTAAGGGATGATTCCGTCTCCACTGCGGCACTGGCACTTCAAGGACCTAATTCTCGAGACATTCTTAACGAAGTCGCGTCTGATTCTTTGGACAGCCTAAAATTCTTCTGGATGATGGATACAACATTCGGTGATATTTCCGTATCTATTTCCCGTACGGGCTATACTGGAGATCTTGGTTATGAAATTTGGATGGATCCAAAAGATGCAATCGCCGTTTGGGATTTACTTTTGGATAAAGGAAAATCATTCGGTATCACTCCTACGGGTCTCCAAGCTTTGGACATTGCCCGCATCGAAGCGGGACTCATCCTGCTGGATGTGGATTATGTATCATCCCGCCATGCTCTTATTGAATCCCGTAAATCTTCACCCTACGAGTTGGGATTAGGCTGGGCAGTGAAAATGAAGAAAAAAGATTTTATTGGCAAAGCTGCATTAGAAGCTGAAGTGGTTCGCGGCCCGGAATGGGACTTTGTGGGCATCGAAATCCAGTGGCATGAATTAGAAAAACATTTCCGAAAGGCTGGATTAGCCCCGGGGCTCCCGAGCACTGCTTGGCGAACCAGTACACCCTTATATAAAGGGAGCAAACAAGTGGGTTATGCAACCAGCGGCGCTTGGTCTCCCATCCTGAAACGATATATCGCCCTAGCTCACGTGAAATCAGAATATGCTGATGAAGGATCAGAACTCATGTTTGAATTAAAAGTGGAACATTACCGAAAACTCACCCCAGCCAAAGTAGTAAAAACACCCTTCTTTGATCCGGAAAGGAAACGCTCATGCCTGGCGTAAAAAAATACGATGCTATCGTTATCGGTGGCGGTCACAATGGACTCACGGCAGCGGCTTATTTGAGCAGGGCCGGTAAAAAAGTATTGGTCTTAGAACGGCGATATATTCTCGGTGGTGCGGCCGTTACAGAAGAAATTTTTCCAGGGTTTAAATTTTCAGTTTGTTCTTATGTGGTGAGTTTGATGAAGCCCAATGTGATGCGGGAACTGATGCTACCCAAGTTCGGATTGGAACTGCTTCCATTAGAAAGCACATTCACGCCGTTGGATAATGATTACCTGCTTCGTACTGCAGATGCGGACCAGACCTACCGGGAAATAGCGCGGCATTCCTTGCGCGATGCTGAAGCCTATACGCGGTTTGGACCGCTTATGGGACAGATTGGGATGGCGGTTCGCCCCATTTTGGAGACAATTGCCCCAAACCCCATTCGCCCATCTTTATCGGATTTATCAAAAACAAAAAAATTATTAGATCATTTTAAAACGCTATCATCTGAACAATTCGAATATTTAACCAAACTTATGACAATGAGCTCAGCTGACTTTTTGGACGAATGGTTTGAATATGAACCGCTAAAAGCATCCATGGCCGCCAGTGGAATTATTGGCACTTTTATGGGGCCACGTTCTCCCGGATCGGCATATGTAATGCTTCACCACTACATGGGCGACATTGATGGTGCTTTTCGTGCCTGGGGATTTCAACGGGGCGGTACGGGTGCAGTGAGTATGGCCATCGCCCGATCGGCAGAATATTTTGGCGCTGATATCATGACGGAAGCTCCTGTAGAAAAAGTCATAGTGAAAAATGGGAAAGCGGTTGGTGTTGCTTTAGAAAATGGCGATGAATACAAATCGGATATTGTTATTTCGGGACTGGATCCAAAACTGTCCTTTTTGAAAATGGTGGATGAAAGTGATCTTCCTTCTGATTTTGTGACAGATATTAAAAACTTCCGTATTCGCGGCTCTTCCGGAAAAGTGAATCTTGCACTGGATGGATTGCCGAATTTTACCTGTCTCCCCGGCGATGGGCATCATCTCCGTGGGGCCATTTCTATCAGTCCAAGTTATGACCATTTGGAAAAAGCCTATGATGATGCCAAGTATGGTAATTTCTCTAAAGAGCCTTACATGGATATTATTCTCCCGTCTGTCCTAGATCCGGATATGGCTCCGCCAGGAAAACACGTCATGTCCTGTTTTGTTCAGTATGCACCTTACGATATTAAGGGTGGCTGGAATGACCAAAAGCGTGAAGCATTCGGTGATGCGGTGATTAATACCATCGCCCGTTTTGCGCCCAATATCAAAGATATTATTTTGCATCGACAGGTGCTTACACCGGCAGATTTAGAATCAACTTTTGGTCTTACAGAAGGAAATATTTTTCATGGTGAACTTTCGCTACAGCAATTATTTACCATGCGACCTGCGGTAAAATGGGCAGATTATACAACACCAATCAAAAATTATTTTCAATGTGGATCGGGGACGCATCCCGGTGGCGGAATCACTGGATCGCCCGGTGAAATGGCTGCAAAAAAGATTTTAGGAATTTGGTCATGAACCGATTTGATGTCATCGTTGTTGGCGGCGGAATAAACAGTCTTATTACTGCTTCTTTATTGGGGAAAGCTGGGAAGAAAGTAGTGGTTCTTGAAGCGCGAGATCAAGTTGGTGGATTGGCTTCTACTACCGAATTCGCACCGGGTTTTCGATGCAATATAATCAATGATACACTAAAATGGATTGATCCACGTGTTATGAAAGATTTAAATCTGGAAGCAAATGGATTAGCATTAATCCAACCTGAAGTGGTGCAGGTCACCCTTAGTGAAAACGGTGAGCATATTTCTTTTAATCGCGATCCGAGGCTGACCGCTGCGTCCATTGCAAATTTTTCACAAAAAGATGCAAAATCCTGGCCGGCATTCATAGAATACATTGAAAAACTAGCCCAATTCCTGGAACGTCTTTACCAACTTACACCTCCGGAACTACCAAATATTGGATTATCTGAAATATTGCCCATGCGCTTAATGCTGGGCCCTGCATTCAAACACGGGACTCGAGGATTGGTAGATCTCATGCGGGTAGCACCCATGATGATGCCAGAACTGGTGGATGAATGGTTCGAGAATGAATTGGTCCGAAGTGCAATTTCCATGGCAGGAATAAATCATTTATCATTCGGCCCCTTTGCCGCAGGAACAGGGTATAACTTGTTGCATCAGCATGTTCATGGAAAGGGCGTTTTCCATAATACCCAATTTGTGAAAGGTGGTACGGGGGAATTAGCACAAGTGCTGGCATCAGTCGCTGGATCAAACAATGTTGAGATCCGTACAGGTTCAAAAGTAAAATCCATTGATGTGGAAAACGGGCGTTGCAATGGTATCTCATTAACTGGTGGAGAGTCCATTCAAGCAGACCGAATTGTGTCTGGACTTGATCCAAAAAATACATTTATGAATTTGGTAGGCACATCAAATCTGAATCCAAATTTTCATACTCAGTTAAATAATATTCGTTATCGAGGCAGTACGGCTCGAGTTCATTTTGCCCTTAATAAACTTCCCGAGATCAATGGCATATTGCAAGATCAAATGAAAACCGTATTTTCTGTTGGACCATCCATCGAATACCAAGAACGGGCGTCTGATTCAGTGAAATACGGCACCATTGCTGAAAACCCAACCATTGAATTCACCATTCCATCCTTGATTAATCACGAATTTGCTCCAGGTGGAAAACACGTTTTGTCCGCAACTGTTCAATATGCGCCTTATCATTTGAGAGACCAAGTATGGTCATCTAAACTGAATGAACAATTAAAAAATAATGTGGTTCGAGTTTTAGATAATTACATTCCTGATTTTTCATCATTAATTGAAACAACATCAGTTCTTTCACCTAAAGATTTAGAAAACGAATTTGGGCTAACGGAAGGGAATTTAAATCATGGTGAAATGACCTTGGATCAGTTCTTCTTCATGCGACCAACCATGAGTACAGCCCAATACAAATCGCCCATTGAGAATCTATATCTTTGCGGGCCGGGAACCCATCCCGGTGGTGGGCTCCATGGAACTAATGGGTTTAATTCAGCACGGGAGATTCTGAAGGGATGACCTTTAAGAAAACAGCAGAAACTCTTCCCAAAGGCGCACACACATTGGAAAGAGACTATTATGTGAACCCAAGTATTCTACAAAGAGAGTATCATAATATCTTTTTTAAGAACTGGGTTTGCGTAGGCCGTTCATCGGAACTGACTGAAGTTGGCCAGTATAAGCTGATCAATATTGATACGGAGAGCGTTATTGTCCTACGGGAAAAAAATGGAAATTTGAAAGCCTATTTTAATGTCTGCCGACATCGTGGAACTCGAATCTGTGAAAAAGTGGCTGGTCAATTCTCAAAATCAATTCAATGCGGCTACCACGGTTGGACCTATGGATTGGACGGCAGACTGATCGGCGCACCCCATATGGATGCTGTAGAAGGGTTTAAAAAAGATGATTATCCTCTACATTCGATAGCTCTTGCAGAATGGGAAGGGTTCATTTTTGTTAACATGTCCAATAATCCAAATAATTTTGACACTGCATTTGCTCCATTGTTCAATCGATTTTCTAACTGGAACATCTCTGATCTCGTAGTCCAAGAAACCAAGGAATATATTGTAAAAGGAAATTGGAAACTGGTAATCCAAAATTATTGCGAATGCTATCATTGCCCTATTCTTCATCCAGATCTTGCGGCTATCCACAATTATATGGGAGGACAAAACGATCTCCATGAAGGACCATTCCTGGGTGGATTTATGGAATTCAATGAAGATAAGGATAGTATCACTGCCAGCGGTGATCTATGCTGTCCCCCCTTAAAAAATGTGAAAGATGGTGACCTAAAACGGGTCTATTATTATTCAATTTCCCCTAATATGCTATTGAGCCTGCACCCGGAATATGTTATGTACCACACGGTTTGGCCTGATGGTGTGGACAAATGCAAAGTTACTTGTTCATGGCTTTTTGAAAATGATGTGGTGAAATCGAGCAAATATCAAACTCAAGACGCCATTGATTTTTGGGATATGACCAATAAACAGGACTGGTATATTTCAGAATTATCACAGTTAGGGATACAATCTAAAAAATATTCCCCTGCGCCTTATTCCGGACAAGAAAGCCTTCTTGCTGAGTTTGATAGGTATTATTTAGAAAACTTAGGCTAATAAAAAAAGAATCTTTTTATTAGCCT
>Ga0209140_1000413_pt1 | contig 24252 bp, 18 predicted proteins | sample SaaInlV_120m_DNA_3_FD_184666 | JGI IMG/M metagenome (GOLD analysis project Ga0209140, IMG submission 184666) | Marine microbial communities from expanding oxygen minimum zones in the Saanich Inlet - Saanich Inlet SI073_LV_100m_DNA (SPAdes) (version 2) | ecosystem: Environmental > Aquatic >... | reverse complement strand
CTGGTTTTTTCTCACCCAGCCCTAAGGTGCTTATCTGTGTCCCTTGTGGTGCCACTCAAGTTGAGCGTCGCGCTATTAAAGAGAGCGCTGTTGGCGCGGGCGCACGTGACGTATATTTGATTGAAGAACCAATGGCTGCAGCACTTGGAGCCGGCATGGCAATCGAAGAAGCATCGGGCGCTATGGTGATTGATATTGGTGGTGGCACGACTGAAATTGCTATTATGTCTCTAAACGGCATTGTTTATTCTGACTCACTACGCGTTGGTGGCGATGTGTTTGACGATACGATTGTAAAATTTGTACGTAGAGAGCACGGTATTATCATTGGTCCAGCTACGGCTGAGCAAATCAAAGAAGAAGTTGGCTCCGCCTTTAAAACGACGGTGGTAAAAAAGATCGAATTCAGAGGTCGTGATGTTGCTAAAGGAATCCCTGTTAGCTTTGAGATTACCAATACCGAAATTCTTGAAGCTTTACAAGAGCCCCTTAAAACCATCGTTAGCTCTGTTAGAACAGCATTAGAAAAGACTCCACCGGAGCTCAGCTCAGATATTGCTGAAAACGGCCTGGTGCTAACTGGTGGTGGCGCACTATTAGACGGACTTGATAAATTAATCAATCAAGAGACCAACCTACCAGTACGCATTGCCGATGATCCATTAACTTGTGTTGCTCGTGGCGGTGGTGTAGCGCTTGATATGATTAGTAAGCATAATATGGGATTTTTGGCAGCTGAGTAAAGCAACCATCACTCAATCAGGCTAGGGGAAAATGCACTTTCTTAAAATTTTTACCCCGATTGTTATCGCTATTTTTTTGATTATTTTTGATTATAAGTACGCTTATCTGAATAATTTAAGACACAGTGTTGCCACACTAATCTCACCTGTTTATATTGTAGTTAGCCTACCCGAGAAGCTCTATAACTGGATTAATGAACAAGGCACTTCGAAAGATCAACTCTTACGTGATAATCAAAATCTTGCTAATGAATTGTTAAAACTTAAAGTTAAGCTACAACAAACAGATGCATTGACTTTAGAAAACAAAAAGCTTAACACATTGCTAGAATCTAGCTACACCTTGCAGCAAGCCAAATTTACTACTGCTCGCATTGAAAATGTTGCTCGGTCTCGGTTAAAAAAACAAATTGTCATTAACAAGGGAAGTAATGATAATCTTAAAATTGGCCAGGTGGCGCTCGGTGCAAAAGGTGTACTAGGTCAGATTACACAAATCACACCAACTAACGCAAGCATCCTAATTACCAGCGACCCGACGCAATACATTCCTATTAAAAATGTTCGCAATGGCATTCAAGGCGTTAGTCAAGGTGTGGCCGAAAACAAACACCAGCTTTTTGTTAAATTCATTGAGTCTGAATCAGATGTTATGGTTGACGATATGTTTGTCAGTAGCGCTTTAGGTTCTAAATTCCCAAATGGCTACCCTGTAGGACGAGTTACCCATGTAGAGCAGCGTAAAAATGAACCTTTCATGTATATTGTACTTGAACCCATGCAACAAATTTACGATGCAGAATTTGTTGTCATCTTGGATGATTTATGAATATTCAACGCCCTTATCTTTTTTTATTCAAAATAACCTTATTTGCACTCATCCTAAGTGCACTACCGCTTCACGAAACCATTCTAGACAGCTCGCCTTTTTGGATGTTGCTACTCTACACTTACTACCTGATTCATTTTCCAGTTAAAGGGAGTTTGTTTATCGCTCTAATATTGGGTGTATTGCTAGATATTTTACAAGGAGATATCTTAGGGCAAAATGCCTTGGCACTCATTGTGGCCAGCATCTTTATTAACAATGTTAAGCAGTCTTTTTATGTCTCTAACCTTAGCACTCAGCAAGTTTATGTATTTTTATCCAGTAGTATTTATTTGGCATTTTTCTTTCTCACCTATTCACTAATTCATGGCCTCACTGGTAATTATTATTTACTCTTAGCACCATTAACCAGCGCCCTTATCTGGCCTTTTGTTAGATTTCTGCTATTTAAATGTAGACATCAATAACCATGGATAGTATTAGCAATACCCAGCTAGAAAATTCACTACTATCCTCTCGGCTAAAATTAGCCCTTGTTTTTATTTCTTTGCTAACACTACTGTTATTAACTCGCCTTTATAATCTGCAGGTGATTAATCATGAATATTATCAAGAAGAATCCTTGGGTAATCAGATGCGGACTCTACCTATCACCCCTAGTCGAGGAAAAATTTTTGATCGAAATGGTCAAATTCTGGCCACCAATGAACTCACTTATCAGCTCACTCTCACCCCTGAAAAAGTTAAACATATTAGCAAAACTCTAATCGACCTTAATAAGACGGGAATGATTGATCAAGCTGATATTGACTTATATTATAAAAATAGGAAGCGTTTTCAGAAATTTCACAATATTCCTATCAAACTTAATCTATCCGAACAACAAGTTGCAAAATTTTTGGTCAGTAATCAATTTCCGGGTGTGGATATCGAACCTTATTTTCACCGTGTTTATCCTCATAATGACTCAAGTGTTCATGCGCTAGGCTACGTCTCAAGAATGAATAAAAAGGACAAGGCTTCCTACGATAAAGACAACTATTCTGGAACCTTGTTCGTTGGCAAGGTGGGCATTGAAAAACAGTATGAATCCCTGCTTCACGGCCAAACAGGGTTAAAGCAAATAGAGAGAAATGTAAGTGGGCGCGTGATTGATACTCAAATTGTCACTCCCGCCATACCCGGGCAAGATCTCTATCTTAGTCTGGATTTAGACATGCAAAAAAAAGCAGAAGAGCTACTCAAAGGTAAGCGTGGTGCTATTGTTGTGGTTGATACTAGAAATGGAGAAGTATTAACGCTTGTTAGCACTCCAGTTTATAACCCCAACTGGTTTGTTAACGGTATATCACATGCAAACTACAAATTACTGCAATCTTCTAAAGATATTCCTCAGCTAAACCGAACTGTACAAGGTTTATACCCACCCGCCTCTACCATAAAACCCATGGTGGCACTTGCAGGACTAGAACAAGGTGTAATTAATGATCAGGACACTGTATTTGACAGGGGCTATTATCAGCTACCAGGGGTAAAACGCAAATTCCACAATTGGGATAGAAATGGCCACGGTAGTGTCAATGTTAAGGATTCTATCGCTCGATCAAATGATGTATTTTTCTACGATCTGGCCAATAAAATGGGGATTGACAACCTGCACAGTGGCTTAAAACTTTTTAATTTTGGCCGAAAAACTGGTATCGATATCCCCGGAGAGCAGGGTGGAATCTTACCTTCTAGAGCTTGGAAGAAAATCAATAGAAACGAGCCTTGGTATAAAGGGGAAACTTTAAATACCGGCATTGGCCAAGGATTCATGACTTCTAGCCCACTTCAACTCGCTGTTGCCACCGCAGCACTAGCTAATAAAGGCCAGCTATTTAAACCCACTTTACTAAAAAACACTAAGCTGGCTGATCAGTCAATGACTGAATTTAAAAAACCGATTGGCAAGCAAATACCTATTAACAATATTCAAAACTGGGAAACAGTTATTGATGGCATGAGACAAGTTATATATTCTCCCAAAGGTACCGCCAGAAGGTTAAATAAAAAACTAACCTATACCTTAGCAGGAAAGACTGGAACCGCCCAAGTGTTTGGCTTGGACGCTGAAGAGGTTTATATCGCAGAAAAACTGGCAGAAAAACTCAGAGATCACGCCTTATTTACAGGCTTCGCACCAATTGAAAATCCAGAAATTGCCATTGCAGTTGTAGTTGAGAATGCCGGCAGTGGTAGCTCAAAAGCAGCACCCTTAGCACGCCAGGTGCTAGATGTTTACTTTAACAAACAATCAGATAATAAACTGGCACAATAACTCTTTGTCAATTGGAAACTTTAAAGTGGCGTCCATGCGATAGCGCGCTTTAAGCTGATCTAGCTGTGGTTGATTAAGCTCATCATATAAGATAATAATTTTAGCCTCTGGAGATCCCCCCTCCAAAGTTGCTAAAAGTGATTCAATATTGCTCACTCGATCACGAAACTCTGGATTGTGACTAAACTCCGCCACCAATACTTGATAGTCATTTTTCTTAGCAAGCTTAGTTGCTTTGCGCTGAGAATCTTCAAAATCAACCGAAAACCCATGTTCAATAAATAAAGGTGTAAAGTCTTCAAACCCACCTTCATCAACAAAGAACAAGAGATTTTTACTCACGACAGTTGATTTTGCATTTGATAAAAATTTTGTTTAAATTCAGAAAAACCATCTTCCTCAATAGCCTTTCGCATTTGCGCCATCAAGTTTTGATAATAATGCAAATTATGCAATGTATTTAGTCTGGCGCTTAAGATTTCATTCTTACGTTGCAAGTGATGCAAATAAGCCTTGGTATAGTTTTGACACGTATAGCACTGGCAGTTTTCATCAAGTGCACTTACATCAAGCTTGTACTGAGCATTGCGAATTTTAACAATACCCAAAGAAGTAAACAGATAGCCATTTCTAGCATTTCGAGTGGGCATTACACAATCAAACATATCGATACCGCGCTCAACCGCCTCAACCAAATCACTTGGTGTGCCAACGCCCATTAAATATCTAGGCTTATCCTCTGGCAACTCACTGGGTAGATAATCCAATACTTTAATCATCTCTTCTTTGGGCTCACCCACACTTAAGCCGCCAATAGCGTAACCATCAAAGTCAATATCTATCAGTGCATGGGCGGATTCACGGCGTAAATCCTCATGCATTCCACCTTGAACAATTCCAAATAGAGCATTGGTATTATTAAGCCTCTGATGTTCTGATTTAGAGCGCTTGGCCCACCTGAGTGATAATTGCATAGATTGATCGGCAGTTGCCTTATCTGCAGGATACGGCGTACATTCATCAAAAATCATAACTATATCTGAGCCCAATTTTTGTTGGATTTGCATCGACTGTTCTGGCCCCATAAAAATTTTATCGCCATTTTTTGGCGACCTAAAATCTACACCCTCTTCACTGATTTTTCGCATGGCACCCAGACTGAATACTTGAAAACCACCAGAATCTGTGAGAATTGGACCTTGCCAATGCATAAAATCATGCAAATCACCATGTGCTTCAATAACCTCAGTCCCCGGGGTAATGGCCAAATGAAAAGTATTACCCAAAATAATTTGAGCACCCAACTCGCTCACTTCTTCTGGTGTCATAGCCTTTACTGTTCCATAAGTGCCAACGGGCATAAAGGCAGGGGTTTGCACCTCACCACGCTCAAATATCATTTTTCCACGTCGAGCTTTATTGTGTGTATGTTTTAATTCAAATTTCATATTAATAATTATTCAGTTGTACTAGATTTTGCTTGCAATTGCCATAATTTGGCATACTCACCATGAGCTTTTAATAATTCCGTATGTGACCCACTCTCTTGAATCTTACCTTGGCCAAGGACAATGATTTTATCAGCATCAACAATGGTTGAGAGGCGGTGTGCAATTACCAATGTGGTATGCTGCTCACTCAATAAATTTAATGCCTTTTGAACCATCTTTTCAGAATAAGAATCCAGTGCTGAAGTGGCCTCATCAAAAATCAAAATTGGTGGATTTTTAAGTAGCACTCTAGCAATGGCTAATCGCTGCTTTTCACCACCGGATAATTTCAACCCCCTTTCACCTACAAGCGTTTCATAACCCTGTGGCAATTGATTGATAAACTCATCGATAAAGGCCAGTTTGGCTACTTTTTCTACTTCCTGTTGAGTTGCCCCTTGTTTGCCATACGCAATGTTATAAAAAATACTTTCATTAAACATGACTGTATCTTGTGGCACCACGCCCATGGCAGACTGAACAGAAGACAGGCTTAGTGCTTTAATATCTTGATCATCGAATAAAATTTGACCACTAGACACATCAAAAAATCTGAATAATAATTTAGCCAAGGTTGATTTTCCAGAGCCAGATGCGCCCACAATGGCGACCTTTTGACCCGATTCAATGCTAAAGTTAATATCATTTAGCACTGGATCTTTGCCTGGATATGCAAAACTCACTTTTTTAAACTCAATCTTACCTTTATCTACATTCAGCGAGGGCGCTTGTTCGTTCTGTGCAACTTTCGGAGTTTTATCTAGTAAATCAAACATATTATTCATATCGATAAAATTATGCTTAATTTGTCTATAGACAATGCCTAATGATCCTAATGGCATAAACAACTGAAGCAGCAAGGCCTGAATCATGATCATATCACCCAAACTTAAACTCTGCTCCACCACTCCTTCTGCTGCTGCAATTAAAATCAGAGTAACACCAACAGCAATAACAGCACCTTGAACAAAATTAAGTGCTGTCATCGAAGTGAAACTCTTTGTTGCTACCTGCTCCCAACGCCCCATGGTTTTATCATAACGATTAACCTCGAAATCCTCTCGGTTGAAATACTTAACCGTTTCATAATTAATTAAACTATCAACTGCATTAGTATTGGCCTCAGATTGCATATCGTTCATTTGATATCGATATTTCATACGCCAAGTAGTAATTGCTAAAGTCAAACCAATATAGAAAGTTACTGTTAATAGTGAAATTCCAGAGAAAAAGACACCGTAGTTAATCCACAACAGCCCTATTACCAGGCAAATTTCAAAAAATGAAGGCAATATATTAAATACAAAAATTGATAAAAGTGTAGAAACACTCTGGGTACCACGATCAATATCTCGCGTAATGCCGCCAATTCGCCTGTCAAGGTGAAAGGATAAATCTAGTGTATGCAAATGTTTAAATACCCCAAGTGCAATCAAATGCATAGCATGGTAGCGAACCTTGGCAAAAATAGCATCTCTTAGCTCGTTAAATAATGAGCTAGCCAGTCTTAAAGCACCATAGGCCAGTAATAATCCAAGTGGCAAGATTAACAACACATTAGTTTGGTCTAAATTATCAACAATTTCTTTTAACAAAACTGGCACAGCAACATTAGCAAGCTTTGCAGAAATAAGAAATAGCGTCGCTAAAATAACACGACCACGCATCTTGAATAAGTATGGCAAGAGTTTTTTTAAAACCTTTATATCCTGGGTTTTAAAATCATAAGCTTTGGTTTGTTTAACGCTAGCGTGCATCATTTATTGGGCGGCCATAGGATAAAATTGCACCTGTTCTAAGTATCCAAACAAAACCTCAACAGTCGCCACCTTCGCATTTGAAGAGTGAATGCACAAAGATGGATATATAAATGGTAATTTATGTGACTTTAAATGATTGATTAATGTGTTCAAAGCTAAATCCTCTTGACTGTAAAAAGCGCTGTTGTTTAGCTTTTTCTTTAAAATTACTCGGCATTTCTTTACCAAATTTTCGCTCTCGTATTTGATAGGCTAATAGATAAAAATCAAATCCAGTCAAATCAAACTGATCAATACCACGTTGTTTTAAATCAGCCCTAATTTTAATCGGACCCTTGCCTTGATTAAAGCGCATTTGAATAAATTCATCGGCAAAGCGCTCATCACTTTGATAATTTTGCTCAATTAAAGTATTAATTGCCTCGCTGATTTCAACTTGCTCAAACTCTTTATTGCTAAGCTTTTGTGTCAACTCAAGAACAGAGTGTTCGCGCCTAACCAACATGCGCATTGCTGCGGCATAACAAGCTTGTTTATTCGGTGTCGCTACCATCATTCATTAGCTTTTCACGAATTTTGACCTCAACACTTTGTCGTAACTCTTGATGCTCTTTTAGGTAATCACGTGCATTATCTTTACCTTGACCAATTCTTTCGCCCTCAATACTGTACCAAGCACCTGCTTTTTCTACAAAGCCTAATTTAACACCTAAATCGATGATCTCGCTTTCAAGTGAGATACCCTGGTTGTATAAGATTTGAAACTCTGCTTGTTTAAAAGGTGGCGCCACTTTGTTTTTTAGTACCTTAACGCGCGTCTCATTGCCCAATATTTCATCACCTTTCTTGATCGCACCGATGCGACGAATATCAAGACGAACAGAAGCGTAAAACTTTAAAGCATTACCACCCGTAGTAGTTTCAGGGTTACCAAACATAACACCAATTTTCATACGCAATTGATTAATAAAGATCACCATGGTGTTGGTTTTTTTAATGTTTGAAGTCAGCTTTCTTAACGCTTGAGACATTAATCGAGCCTGTAAGCCCATATGCGATGCACCCATCTCTCCCTCAATTTCTGCCTTTGGTGTCAGTGCTGCCACAGAATCAACCACCACAATATCAACACTGCCTGAGCGTACCAACATGTCAGTAATTTCAAGCGCCTGCTCACCCGTATCTGGCTGAGAGATTAATAAATCATCCGTATTAACCCCAAGACGCTTAGCATATTGCGGGTCAAGTGCATGCTCAGCATCGATAAATGCAGCTGTGCCCCCTAACTTTTGCATCTCAGCAATTACATGCAATGTTAACGTTGTCTTTCCAGAAGACTCAGGGCCGTAAATTTCAATCACTCGACCTTTTGGCAGGCCACCAATACCAAGTGCAATATCCAGACTCAAACTACCTGTTGAAACTGCCTCAATATCTGTTTGTGCATTTTCATCACCCAAGAACATAACTGAACCCTTACCAAACTGCTTGTCAATTTGCGATAAAGCCGCCTTAAGTGCTTGTTTTTTCTGTTCATCCATGTCCTTTCTCCTAGGTAAAATATATGTAATTAATTTAGCAATTATATCCGAAATATTGTGACAACTTTTTCAATAAATGACACTCAAAATATGGACTTGGCGCTTAAGCTTGCACACCAGGGAATGCAAGGTGTTGGTGCCAATCCGATGGTAGGCTGTGTGATTGAAAAAGCAGGCAGCATCATTGCTCAAGGCTATCACCAAACCTTTGGCCAGGCGCATGCTGAAGTTAACGCCCTTGAACAAATTAACTATCAAGCTAAAGATTCAACACTATACGTAACCTTAGAGCCTTGTTCGCATCAAGGTAAGACGCCGCCATGTGCACAAGCCATTATCAATTCCGGGGTTAAAAAAGTCATTATCGCCATGTTAGACCCAAACCCTCTGGTGAGTGGCCAAGGTGTATCCATGCTGAAAAATTCAGGCATTGAAGTTGAGGTTGGACTCCTAGAAGAACAAGCGCAACAACTTAATCGCGGATTCATCAAACGCATGGAAACACAACGACCTTTTGTTACTTGCAAAATCGCCATGAGCTTAGATGGAAAAACCTCTATGCACTCTGGTGAGAGTAAATGGATTACAGGTGAACACGCGAGAGCTGACGTGCAGAAGCTCCGCTCTGAAAACCAAGTCATCATGACTGGTTCTGGAACAGTTCTAGCAGACAACCCATCTATGACTGTTCGCCTTAAGGATGTAGGCACTTCTCCTATTCGAGTGGTGGTTGACTCTCAACATCAGATTACTGACAAAACACTCAATATTTTTTCCAAGGATGCGTCAACACAAATATTTAACACTGACAATACAAAACTAGATGCGGTTGGAAAAGTCAGCCTTAGAGATGTCTTATTGCAACTTGGCAAACAAGGAATTAACACCATCTTGCTTGAAGCGGGACCAGGGCTGATTGGTGCTATGATTAGCCATAATCTAATTGATGAGTTTATCATCTATACTGCACCGGTATTACTGGGTAGTGATGCCAATTCTATGGCACAACTACCCATCACTAATATGGCACATAAAATCAACCTAGACATTAGTGATATGCGTATGATTGATAAAGATATGCGCATAACTGCCTCAATAAAATCATGAAGAATTTAACCAATAAGCGTGTTTTGCTTGGGGTTAGCGGATCGATATCCGCTTACAAGGCGCCAGATATTGTTAGACGCCTGCAAGATCTTGGTGCAGATGTGCGCGTCATTCTTACCACTGGTGGGTCCAAATTTATTACCGAACTAGCACTTCAATCTATATCCAAAAATAAAGTTCATCATAATTTATGGGACCAAGAAGCTGAGCTATCCATGGGACATATTGAACTTTCCAAATGGGCAGACTGCATTCTCATCGCCCCTGCAAGTGCCAATACCATTTCAAACATAGCTTCTGGAAAGGCTTCTGATTTACTTAGTAGTGTCATCTTGGCGAGCGATGCAATACTTATGCTAGCACCTGCCATGAATCAGCAAATGTACAAATCTAGCGCTTTACAGGACAATCTAGCACGCCTAGAGTCACGTGGCGTTAGTGTGATTACACCCGATTCAGGCTCACAAGCTTGTGGTGATATTGGACCAGGTAGATTGCCAGAATCAGCTAATATCGCTAATCAAGTTGCTAATCAATTTCAAACCACTCAACTCACAGGCCAGCATGTTATGGTTACACTGGGTGCGACACTCGAAGCCATCGACCCTGTGCGATTTATCTCTAACCACTCAAGTGGCAAGATGGGCATGGCTTTAGTTAATACATGTATTGATATGGGTGCCCAAGTTACTTGTGTTTATGGTGATATTAACATTCCGTTAAATGACAGGGCCAATAATATTGAAACGCTTAGCGCTGAGAAAATGCACACCTGTGTTATGCAACAAATTCATCAACAAGATATTTTTATTGCCTGTGCAGCAGTTTGTGATTATTCTGTTAAAACACCCTCTAATCAAAAAATTAAAAAAAATGGAGAAAATCTTATTTTGGAATTAACCCCTAATAAAGATATTCTGGCCGACGTTTGTAAACTTGAGAAAAAACCCTTATGCATTGGTTTTGCTGCGGAGACGCAAAATACTTTAAAAAATGCCCAATTAAAGCTCAAAAACAAGGGTTGTGAGGCCATTATTTTGAACGATGTTTCAAATGCAGAAATTGGCTTTAATTCTGATGAAAATCAAGTGATTTTTATCAGCAAAAAACAGCAAAAAAACATTGCTAAAAATAGCAAAGCAAAGATCGCTAAAAATATCCTTAAAATCTTCATTAAAGAGTTCTTATAAACTCTAAAAAACACTGTTAAATCAACACCTATTAAAGTTACTCACAAAACTGTGGATAACTCTGTTAATATCTCCTTAAAAAGTGCCATAAACGTTGATAGATTGCACTTTTTTATGGTTTTGAATAAAAACTAATCAGTTAATTTTTTTACTTAAAAATCAATGAGTTGTATAATAATAACCAAAACCATAATATTAGAAAATGCTCATTAATGATTTTAAAAATGCATCGGAGGAAAACTAAATGTGTTTCACGCATCAAATCAAGGGTTTCACGACATATTAGACAATCATAAACTTATAATTTTCTAAACTTAAATTTATTGTAAATTTAATCCATAATTATGCTAATTTTAGCCTTCAATTTTCTCCTTGGAATCCTGGTATTTTCACTTAAAAATACTCTAACTCTATCAGTCCTAGAAACGAGCTTGTTTTTCGCCCTATTAGGCGTTGCTTTTGTCACTTTTAAACGCTACAAAGCCCTTTGCTACAATTTAATGCTTTTTATCATTGGATTTGCTTGGATGGGTACGTTTTCTGCTCATGTTTTGAATTCCGATATAGACGAAAAATTCTTCAACAAGCCAATTAGTGTTATTGGAAAAATTGATTCACTTGTTGAACAATCTGGACAAAAGTCACGCTTTGTCTTTCAGGTATCCGAGCCTTTTAAAGGGAAAATCAAGCTTTCTTGGTATGGCAATAACACCAAGTTACCTAAAAATGATGAAACCTGGAAGCTACGGATAAAAATTAAACACAATAATAGCTACCAAAATCAAGGCGGCTTTGATTATGAGCAGTGGCTCTTCTACCAAAAATTTGACGCAACAGGTTATGTCAGGCGCAGTGACAACAATACACTTCTAAGCAAAAGCACCAGTTTGTCAGTCAACTCAATTAGACAAGACATTCGCCAAAGACTTTCTGCCCAACTGGCTGAATATTCTTTTCTAGGGGTTATGAATGCACTGGTTATTGGCGATCGATCTTTAATAAACAGTGAGCACTGGGATTTGTTCAAGGCTACCAACACTACCCATCTTAGTGTTATCTCAGGGCTGCATATTGGCCTGATTTCTGGCTTTGTCTTTATGCTCTCTAGTTTACTATGGAGGCGCTGCGCCAGCTGTACTTCTAGACTTCCTGCAATCACGCTAGGGGCTTATTTTGGGCTATTTAGCGCTTTTTCCTATGCACTAATTGCAGGGTTTTCAATTCCCACACAGCGTGCTTTTATTATGGCTGGCGTGGTTTTCCTCTCTTTAATATTAAGGCGTCAGCATAGTGTGTGGCAGTTGTATGGTATGGCACTTTTATTGGTACTAGTGCTTAATCCTCTCAGTATTTTTAGTATTGGATTTTGGCTTTCTTTTTATGTTGTTGCCATTATTATTTACGGCGCAGGACAACACAAAGATAAACACTTAATTATACGTCTGCTTTATATTCAGCTTTTGATTAGTCTTTCCACCTTGCCGCTTATTGCCTGGTTTTTCCACCTTGGCTCAACCCTTTCTCCTATTGCTAATTTGGTGGCCATCCCTGTTTTTAGTTTTGTTAGCACTCCTCTATCATTATTAGGCACTCTATTTTCATATTTAAACTTAGAATTCTTAAGTCATATTAGCTTTACTATTGCCAACCAATCATTAATCTATTTATCTGCACTACTTCAATTTTTAACACAGATTGAATTTAACCTCTGGCACTACACCCAAAGCTCATGGATTGATCTGATTTTATTAATCATAGCTGTGTTATTTTTCTTACTACCGAGTGCACTTAAATTAAGAGCTCTATCTCTAGTTATCATTATTTATATCTGGCTCCACCCTAATGAGGAAATTAAACAAGGTGAGGTGCATGTAACTGTATTGGATGTTGGGCAAGGATTATCACAAGTGGTACGCACGCAAAATCACACACTGCTTTTTGACACGGGCGCCAAATACCCTTCTGGATTCAACATGGGTGATGCGGTAATCATTCCTTATTTGAATTCACAGCAGATTAAACAACTAGATTTAATCATTATATCTCATGGTGACAATGACCACATTGGCGGCCTTGACAGTGTTTTGAAAAAAATTAACAGCCAAAAAATACTCAGCTCCGTTCCAGAAAAAATTTCAAAATCATCTGGCTTATGCCAGTCTCTTCCTACTTGGGAATGGGATGGGGTAGTCTTTCAAATGCTCAATAAGGGGCATAATTTCACAGGCAATAACGCCTCTTGTGTACTCAAAATATCTAATCAAAATCATGCCATCATACTCACTGGAGATATTGAAAAAAAATCCGAGCTACACCTGGTTAACACTTGGGGTGATCAGCTTAAATCTAGCATACTTATTAGCCCTCACCATGGCAGTAAAACCTCCTCTAGCACCCAATTTTTAAAAGCAGTACATCCAAAATGGGTGGTTATCTCAAGCGGCTATAAAAATCGATTTAATCACCCTGCTAAGGTCGTTATGGATCGATATAAAGAACATCAAATTCAAACGCTAAATACCAACTGCACAGGACAAATTGATATCCAAATGGCTGATAAAATCACTTTTACTCAATATAGAAAATCTAAAAAACGCTATTTTCAACGTAGTTGTCTATAACAGATTGATTTAAATTGAAAAATATGAAAAATTTCTAGTGGTAATGAATCTTGCTAGATTGTGTCAAGGTTAGCGCATTAACCGCATCAACTAAAGCTTGATCTGGATTAACCCTAAACTCTTTGCTCAGCAGTACACTGCCTTTTAAATGCTTAGTACCGTAAGAAATTTTAACTGGACACCCGCCTTTGTGCTCAGCCAATAAATGATAAAGCTTGGTAAATATTGGCTGGTGCTGCTCGTTGAGTCTGACCTCAAAACCTTTTGCATAATTGATCTTTACTTCGCTAATATCTTCAATGTTATCAACAATAATTTGCCAGCCATCACGATAATCATCGCGCTGAATTTTTCCTGAAATAATCACCACATCATCCACAATAAGTTTGTCGCTCACCTCTCCCAAAGATTTTGAGAATACGACAGCGTTTAAAGATATGCGACCATCTTCAACAGCAACAATAGCAATTTGTCCGCCTTTACGAGTGGGGCGATAGCGTAATTCAGAAATGAGCGCTAGCACTCGCACCTCTTTATTATTTCTAAAACGCATTTCAGAAGGTAGTGTGGCATTTATATACTTAGCATCTGCTTTATATTCATCAGTTGGGTGGTCATAAAAGTAATAGCCCATGACTGTTTTTTCTAACTGTAGGCGTTGTCGAAAAGAAAGGTCAGGCGCAGTTACATAATTAACCTCATACTCTACATGCTCTTCAACGCCAGAGAATAAGCCACTCTGACCACTAGAATGATCATTTTGACGCTGTTCTGCCTGTTTGACTGCCACTGGGTAAGTTTTGATTAAACTCGCCCTAGTGATGCCAAATACATCAAATGCGCCACTATAAATCAACGCCTCTAAAGCGCGCCTGTTTAAATAACGCTTTTCAATTCTAAAGCAAAAATCAAATAAATCTTTAAAGATGCCATTTGCCTGACGCTCTGCCATTAATCTTTCAACCAAAGCCTCGCCTACACCTTTAATCGCGCCCAGCCCATAAACAACTGTTTTATCATCTGCAATACTAAATTGATAATCAGATTCACATACGTTTGGCCCGTTAACCTTAAGCCCCATTTGTAGAATTTCCCCTACTGTAAATGAAATCCGGTCGGTATCATCCATCATGCCTGATAACACTGCCGCCATAAAAGGAGCAGGATAATGAGATTTTAACCATGCCGTATGGTAAGACACATAGGCGTAAGCTACTGAGTGTGATTTATTAAATCCGTAGCCTGAAAATTTATCAATCAAATCAAAAATTTCATTCGCTTTCTTTTCATCAATATTTTTTTCGCCAGCGCCTTTAACAAAGACACTACGCTGGCGATCCATCTCCTCTACTTTCTTTTTACCCATGGCTCGGCGCAATAAATCTGCACCACCTAATGAATAACCCGCCATCACCTGGGCAGATTTCATTACCTGCTCTTGGTATAGAAATACACCATTAGTTGGTGCAAGAATTTCTTTCAGCATAGGATGCGGATACTTAACCTGAGCACCATGCTTAACGTTGATGTAATCATCGACCATGCCTGCATCCAAAGGGCCTGGACGATATAAGGCCAACATAGCAACAATATCTTCAAAATTATCTGCTTGCAGCTTTTTCAAATAGCTTCGCATGCCATCAGATTCCAGCTGAAAAATACCCGTGGTATCACAACGCTGCAATAGTTCGTAAACCTTTTCATCATCAAGTGGCAAACTATCAAGATCAATTTTGGTTTCACTCAAGCCTTTTGCCTCAATCATCTTGATGGCTTTTTGAATCACTGTTAAGTTAGACAATCCCAAAAAGTCAAACTTAACCAAGCCTACCGCTTCAACATCATCTTTGTCAAACTGAGAAACCACACCATCATCTTCGCCCGAGCCTTTATAAACAGGGCAAAAATCACTAATTTTACTCGGTGCAATAACAACACCACCGGCGTGAGTACCAACATTTCTTACCACGCCCTCTAGCTTCTTAGACAAATTAATTAAATCAGTAACCGCCTCTTCTGAATCGTAGCGTGCAAGTAGATCATCCGAGCCACCTTCAGATTCTGGCATTAAGGCTTTGCTCAGTGTCATCTTTAAATCATTTGGAATGAGCTTAGATATTTTGTCACTAAAGCCATAAGGATGTCCAAGCACACGGCCCACATCTCGTACCACACCCTTGGCGGCCATGGTGCCATAAGTAATGATTTGCGATACCTTTTCACGGCCATATTTTTTGGCCACATAGTCAATCACCTCATCACGTCGATCGGTGCAAAAGTCAATATCAAAATCCGGCATAGAAACTCGCTCAGGATTTAAAAAGCGCTCAAATAGCAATTCGTGCTTAATAGGATCAACATTGGTAATACCCAGAACATAGGCCACTAACGATCCGGCGCCAGATCCACGACCCGGTCCAACTGGAATATCTTGGTCTTTTGACCACTGAATGAAGTCGGCAACAATCAAAAAATAACCCGGAAAATCCATTTGAATAATGACATCGAGCTCAAATTTAAGTCTTTCTAAATATTCCGCTTTATCAACGTCAAGCCCTTGTAATCTGGCGCTTAGACCGCGCTCAGATTCAAGGGTGAAAAACTCAGCAATGCTCAACCCTTCAGGAATTGGAAAATCTGGTAGATAGTTTTTTTTATGAAGCTCAAAGTGAACATTACAACGCTGAGCAATCTTGGTTGTGTTTTCAAGTATTTCTGGCAAGTCAGAAAACAATACTTGCATCTGCTCATTTGACTTTAAATATTGTTGATCGGAAAAATGACGCACACGACGAGCATCATCCAAAAGCCCACCCTGTGAAATACAAATGCGCGCTTCATGTGCATCAAAATCATCTTTGGCGAGAAATTGCACATCGTTTGTTGCTACAACAGCAATATCAGATTCTATGGCTAGAGTGATACATAAATGCAAGTGTCGCTCATCAAACTCTCTAAAAGTTCTTTGCACGGCAAGATAGTAGCGATCACCAAAAACTTTTTTCCAGTGAGCTGCCTTTTGTTGCGCCTCAAGAATTTGATTACTAAGCAAGTGTTTGGCAACATCACCGTATACTGGTGTCGAAATTAATATCAAACCCTCATTGTTTTCCTCTAGCTGTGCCTCATCAATTGAAACACCTTTAAAAGATTGGCCTTGCATATAAGACAAGGAGATAAGCTCTGACAAGTTTAAAAAACCCTGTTGATTTTGACATAACAGCAAGATCGAATAAAACTCGCCCTCATTGTCTACGACATTAACTCGTGCACCAAAAATTGGTTTAATATTAGCAGAAACTGCTTTTTGATAAAACTTTACAGCTGCATAAAGATTGGATTCATCCGTTAATGCAATGCTATCCATACCTAATTCAACCGCATGGTCTATTAACTTTGGGATGCGTATCAAGGAGTTAACAACTGAAAACTCACTTTGACAATGTAGATGGCAAAAACCCGAATTAGGCATAAAAAGATACTTTACAAATCAAATAAAGAGATTAATTATCCATCAATTTAATTGATATTTGACTTTATTTCAGACAAAAAAATACCCCAATTAAGGGGTATTTTATAAAAATCCTAGCTTGTATTAGAAGCGAGGACCAGCACTGCCCGCCAATGCAGTTTGCGCCGTAGCGTTTACTGTTTGGTGATGAGCCTTGTTAGCCAAAGCAACCGCAGCAGCAGTTTTACCTGCAGCATTTAGTTTTTTAGCTTCTTTGATCATCTTAGCTGTGTCACGCCAAGCCATATTAACTGCTAAGTTGGCCTTATAGCCAGTTTCAGCAGCTTTAAGAGCTGACTTAAACGGATCAGAAGATCCATTATTCCAGTTATGCGATCCACCTAGAAAATCAGCCTGAGCTGTTAAGGCAAATACTGATAAAGCAATTATTAATACTTTTTTCATGTCTTTCTCCTATTTTCTGTAACGAGCATCGGTAATTTCAAGACCGTTACTCATTGCCTGGTGGAAATACTCTAAGTTGTTCATAGTCTCAGTCTGAGAGCCAATTGGCTTAGCACGCATATTCTTCAAACAACCACCGTAACGACGTTGTAAAGTACCTAAACCAGCCCACTTCGCACGATACATTGGAACGTGAGTTGTATGACCTAACGCAGGTGACAAGATGTCAGCACGTGCTTTTTTACCAGCGTTGTACACATGGCAATCTGCACATGACATGTTGAACTGCCCACGCTTGCCGTAGAAAAAGGCCTTACCTTGATCATATGCCGCTTGTGCAGCAGCACCTTCAACTTTTACATTAACTTTTTCACCTGCCGCTTGGTCAGAAATCCAAGAACTAATGCGAGCAATTTTGCCCTTATTAGAACCTAGCTTTTTACCAGTCTGTTGTTTATAACACGCCTTAATAACACCTTCAAGCGTAACAACCTTATTGGTTGCATCGTCAAAGTATGGGTGCTTTAAACGCGCTGCCGCTGGATCTGCAAGTGCTGCACACTTGTTAAGACCAAACTTTAAGTACTCTGCACCGCCCTTTTCAACAGACTCCTCATAAGGAGGAATACCGTCCAAAATTTCTTCAAATTGATCTCTTGAACCAGCGTCATATGCATAAACACCATTAGTATAGTCTGCAAACTCAACATTCGGTTGAATTGATTTAAAGTAACCGATAAAAGCTTTTTGGTCAGAGGCCACATCCGCAGATGCCACTCCAACTAAAAAACCGATACCAGCAACTGCTGTTATTAGTTTTTTCATTAATCTCTCCTCAATAATAAAAAAAGTTACTTAGACTTTGCAGTCGCAGAACCCGTTTTACCTTTATTGTCTTTGTACTTAAGCTCGATTGTGTCGCCTTTAGCGCCAGCAACATTAAACTTAAAATACGGATTTTTAGAAATAGAACTACCGATATCTGCATCAACCACAACATTGCCGTTGTGAGAAACTACCATATGAACGATATGATTTGCAGGTACGATTTTACCTTTTTTCTTGCGTAAACCAGTTTCCATTGGGTGCTTAATAAGCGCCTTAATACCGATAACACCTTTTCTAGCCTTTGGCTTTAATTTAATTGATCCCATTTTATATTCTCCTAATTAATATGATTCGTTACCGAATTAACCGCCACAGCCGCCAATTGTTACTTTAACTTCTTGAGTTACCTTAGTTGTTGCACCACCCGCAGTGACAAGTGCATCTACTGGAGATGTCTTACCCATTTTAATACGAGTAGAAACATAACCTGCTGCTGCACCAGATAAGTTAAATGAAGCTGCCAATGGTGTGCCGTTATTCACAACATAGAAAGAGATGTTAGTCACACCATCCATCTTAGAGGCATCTACTGTCATTGGTACAACTGCACCATTTTCAGCAATCTTTGGCGCTTTAAATTTAAATGAGCCCTTACCTGCACCTGCTGAAGATGCAGTTGCTGCATCTGATACCGCTTTAAAATCTGCAGTATTTGCAAATACCATTGATGGGGTTAGTAAGCCTGCGCCTACTGCTGTTGCAACGGCAGAACCCGCCATTGCGCTTTTTAGAAATAATCTTCTTTTCATCTTATTCTCCTTATTTTGAGTAAATGTAATTGGTCACTTGATCAATTTGTTTTTCGGTCAAAACAGCATGCTTTCCAAACGGAGGCATAATTGTTCCCGGGTTTTTCACAGTTGCATCCCAAATTTGCGCTCTTAAATCAGCTTTATTTGGAAATCTTGCCTTCATTGCAAGTAGTGGTGGACCAATGTTGCCTGGCAGGTTTCCGCCTGGAATCATATGGCATGCTAAACAATTGCCCGCTTTACGGCCAAAAGTAACCTCTTCGTCTGTCATTTCTTTAGCGCCTGCTTCTAATGGCATTATAAATAATGCGGCTAGAGTGGCTACTGCTGAAATTGAAGAAATAGTTTTCTTCATGTTTCTCTCCTCTTTATATAAAAAAATAAACCCATAACAGGGGTCAAACCCTACTAATCAACCTATGTTATACATTTTTCACGTAAATGCAACTCTATTATCAATCTTTTATATTGTTTTTAGACTTGTGTTGCAGCAGCAATTAGGGCGCGTGCTTTATGCATGGTTTCATCCCATTCCGACTGAGGGATAGAATCATGTACAATACCCGCACCCGCTTGTACGTAAAGCGTTTCATCCTTAACAATGGCAGTTCGGATGGCAATAGCCATATCCATACCACCATGCCAAGATAAATAGCCAATTGCGCCTGAATAAATATTGCGCTTAAGTGGCTCGACTTCGTTAATAATTTCCATAGCCCTTACTTTGGGTGCACCACTCAATGTACCTGCAGGAAAAGTGGCCTTAAGTACATCCATGGCACTCATACCCTCTTCAAGGTCACACTCTACATTAGACACAATATGCATTACATGAGAATATCGCTCAACAAACATTTTATCTGTCAACTTAACGCTACCAGTTTTGGCAATCCTTCCTAGATCATTACGCCCCAAATCAATTAGCATGAGATGCTCTGCGATTTCTTTTTCATCTGCCAGTAAGTCTTTTTCTAGTGCTAAGTCTTGTTTTTCAGTCGCGCCACGAGAACGAGTTCCAGCAATCGGACGAACAGTTGCACGCCGATCGCCATCCACACGAGTTAGGATTTCTGGTGAAGATCCGACAATCGCCACATCATCTAAATTTAGATGATACATATAGGGGGAAGGATTAAGCCTTCTGAGCTGTCGGTACAGCTCGATTGCTGGCGCTGTGTAAGGCGCACTCAAGCGTTGAGAAGGCACTACCTGCATAACATCTCCAGCCACAATATATTGCTGAATATGTTTAACTACTTTTTTATAATTTTGTTCACCAAAGCTTGATTTAAAATCTTTTGTTGTTAAGCCATCAGATTGATAGGCTTGTTTAGTAAGTGGCTTTTCAATTTCAGATTCAATTGCATCAAGACGCTCCAATGCTTGCTCATAACTCTGTATCTCCGGATTGACGTGTGTGATTAAAAAAGCCTTATTAGCTAAATTATCAAACACAACCAAATCATTAGAGACCATTAGCAAAATATCGGCAATATCAAGCTCGTCCTTAAGATTAATGTCTTTTAGCTTTGGCTCAATATAACGAATAATTTCGTAACCAAAGTAACCCACTAATCCACCATTAAATTCAGGCAGATCTTTAATTTCAGGCACTTTAAATTGTTGCTGATATTGCTCAACCCATGCTAAAGGATCTTGCACTTTAAAGCGCTCAACAACCTCTGAGTCATGCTCAATTTGAATATCATAATCAAACACCTTAACCACGGTCTGTGCATGAAGACCAATAATTGAATATCGCCCCCACTTCTCTCCACCCTGAACGGATTCAAATAAATAACTATAGCTATTATTAGCTAATTTTAAATACAGACCTAGAGCTGTATCAGTATCGAGTATAACTTCCCGAAATACCGGGATGTGGTTGTAGTTCTGAGCAATGTATTTATTAAAACTTGTCTTATCCATGCACGCATTTTAACGGATTTTAGGCATAAAAAAACCGCATCCATAATTAGATGCGGTTTTAGTATTAGCAAATAGCTAACGCGTTACTCTTGCACTTCTTCCGCTTCACTTAACTCTGCTGCCAATGCTATCTCAGCATCAGCACTTTGAGTCATGCTTGCAGCGCGCTTAGCACGACGCTCTTGATGATGTGCAAAACCAGTACCAGCTGGAATTAAGCGACCAACAATAACGTTTTCCTTCAAGCCTTGTAGTGTATCTACACGACCCGTTGTTGATGCTTCTGTTAGTACTCGAGTTGTCTCCTGGAAAGAAGCAGCTGAAATAAATGACTCAGTCGCTAATGACGCTTTTGTAATACCCATCAATAACCTTTGGTAAGTAACCAAAGACTTACCTTGAGCAGTCAATTGCTTATTAGTTTCGATTACTCGAGTGTACTCAGCAGTCTCACCATTAACAAACTTAGAGTCGCCAGCATCAAGCACTTCAACTTTACGCAACATTTGCTTAACAATTACCTCAATATGCTTATCTGAAATGTTTACACCTTGTAGGCGATATACATCTTGAACCTCTTTAACAACGTAATTAGCTAGCGCTTCAACACCTAATAAACGTAGGATGTCGTGAGGATTTGATGGGCCATCAGAAATCACATCACCTTTTTCAACAGTTTCACCATCGAACACGTTAATTTGACGCCATTTATGGATCATCATTTCAGTCGCTTCACCTTCAGCTGAAGTAATAATCAAACGATCTTTACTCTTAGTAGGGTTGCCGAAACTAATTACACCCGCTTCTTCAGCAAGAATTGAATGGTCCTTAGCTTTACGAGCCTCAAACAAATCAGCAACACGTGGCAAACCACCAGTAATATCACTTGTCTTAGACTGATCTTTCGGAATTTTAGCTAGAACTTCACCAGCTGTAATAACTTGATTATCTTCTAAGTTGATTTTTACCATTGAAGGTAAGTAATGCGTTGATAACACAACTTCAGAATCACTCTCTTCAACCATCTTAATCATTGGTTTAAGACCTTTAGCCGCCGCAGATCTTTCAGCTTCATCGATCATTTCAAAGAAAGTTAAGCCAGTTAATGGATCTGTATTTCTATTAACCGTAATGCCCTCTTCAAAGTCAACAAAAATAACTCGACCTGATTGCTCAGTAATAATCGGATGCGTGTGCGGATCCCAGTCAGCAATCTTTTCTTTCGCCTTGACACTACCACCTTCTTGTACGTGAACAACCGCACCGTATGGAATCTTGTAGCGCTCAACATCTTGACCTTTAGTGTTTCTAATTGTCACTTCAGCTGATCTTGAAATTACAACTAAATCATCGTTGTCATTTGTAATTGACTTGATATTCTCAAAGTGCGCTGTACCATCAACATTAACATTAATACTACTAACCGCAGTTGATGCAGATGCTGCGCCACCAATATGGAAAGTACGCATTGTAAGCTGTGTACCTGGCTCACCAATTGATTGCGCTGCAATAACACCTACTGCTTCACCAACACCAATCTTATGGCCACGAGCCATATCGTTACCATAACAACTTGCACAAACACCGTAGCGTGTGTCACAAGTAATAGTAGAGCGAACTTTAATAGATTCAACACCCAAATCATTAATTTTGTCAGAATCACCTAATGAAACTAGATGGCCTTTTGGCATGAATACATCATACGTATCTGGAATTAATACATCTTCTGCAACAACACGGCCTAAAGTAGCGGCGCCTAATGTTTGCACAATATTACCACCATCAATAACAGCCTTCATAATCAGGCCATTATCCGTGCCGCAATCTTCTTCTGTAACAACCAAATCCTGGCCAACATCTACTAAACGACGAGTTAGGTAACCTGAATTAGCTGTTTTAAGTGCCGTATCAGCTAGACCTTTACGGGCACCGTGTGTAGAAATAAAGTATTGCATGTTATTCAAACCTTCACGGAAGTTTGAAGTAATTGGAGTTTCAATAATTGAGCCATCTGGCTTAGCCATTAGACCACGCATACCTGCCAACTGACGCATTTGCGCTGGAGAACCACGAGCACCTGAATCAGCCATCATGTAGACTGAGTTAAATGAGGCTAGTTTTTCAGTTTTTCCATCTTTAGCTTCAAATTCTTCAAAGCCGATTTCATCCATCATTGCCTTTGCAACGGTTTCTGAAGTTCTAGACCAGATATCAATAACTTTATTATAACGCTCACCATCAGTAACAACACCTTTAGAGTATTGCTCCTGAATATCCTTAACTTGCGCCTCTGCATCTTCAATCATGCCAGCTTTTGTTTCTGGAATCGTCATGTCATTCGAACAGAATGAAATGCCTGACTTAGTTGAGTACTGGAAACCCATGTACATCATTTGGTCAGCAAACATAACTGTTTCTTTCAACTCTTGGGTACGGTAACAAACATGAATAAGGTTTGATACCACTTTCTTAGAGATTGCTTCATTGATCAAATCAAAAGATAATCCATTAGGCAAAATTCTTGAAAAAATTGCACGACCTACTGTGGTGTCAACAATACGTGTTGAGCTCGGCTCAAACTTACCTGAATCGTTTTTACTATAGTCTTGAATTCTTAATTTTATCTTTGCATGTAACGTTGTATATCCAGCTTCATAAGCATTTAAAACTTCTGAAGGTGAAGTGAAAACCATGCCTTCACCTTTTTGATTAATTTTGTCACGTGTCATGTAATACAAACCCAAGATAACATCCTGAGAAGGTACGATAATCGGCTCACCACTTGCAAGGTGCAAAACGTTATTAGAAGCCAACATAAGTGTTCTTGCTTCTAACTGGGCTTCTTCCGATAATGGTACGTGTACTGCCATTTGGTCGCCATCGAAGTCAGCGTTAAATGCGCCACATACTAATGGGTGTAATTGAATTGCTTTACCTTCAATCAATAAAGGCTCAAACGCTTGAATACCCAAACGGTGAAGTGTTGGTGCACGGTTTAGCATAACTGGATGCTGGTGCACAACTTTTTCTAAAATATCCCAAACTTCTGGTGTCTCTGCTTCAACCATTTTCTTAGCAGCCTTAATAGTAGATGCCAAGCCTTTAGTTTGTAAACGGTTGTAGATAAATGGCTTAAATAATTCTAGCGCCATTTTCTTTGGCAAGC
>Ga0209140_1000369_pt1 | contig 25345 bp, 24 predicted proteins | sample SaaInlV_120m_DNA_3_FD_184666 | JGI IMG/M metagenome (GOLD analysis project Ga0209140, IMG submission 184666) | Marine microbial communities from expanding oxygen minimum zones in the Saanich Inlet - Saanich Inlet SI073_LV_100m_DNA (SPAdes) (version 2) | ecosystem: Environmental > Aquatic >... | reverse complement strand
ATAGCCTGAATCCTTTAATACTCTTGCAGACATTCTATGCCTCCAGCCTTGATCAAAACCCTCGATCTCAACTTGCTCGATCATCGCACTCTTTGCCTGGGTCGAGTTAAGTATAGCACTTGCTGAAGTCAGTGCTTTAATGTAGTTTTTAGCAGTATTAGGCAGCACGCCTAAGCCTACAACTAACACTTGCTTAGCCTTAAAACCTTTAACTAGGCTGAGTAATAATGTTGATCCAGGCTTTGACTCAAAGTGATTTAATTTAATCAATTGCTGAACGTTGTCATCAGCAAAATCGATCTTTGAATTGGCAAAAACAACCACCATATCACCGTCAAACTTTTGTATCTGCGTATTGATTAATGAAAATTCCACATTACTTCCTAAATAAAAAATATAATGGCGATATTCTACCTAAAAAGGTAAAATTTATTCATTTTTCCCTTATATTTTTATCATGATTAAATCTTTATTTCTAATTATTGCTCTACTATCCAACTCCTCACACGCAAGCAAAGAGGATGTTATTCAACAATTAAGCCGTTTTTTTGGGGAGATTGATAAGCAAGATATCGTTGCCTCACCTTTTAAAGGTGTATACGAGGTTATTACTTACAATCCTATTGATTCGATGCTGGTTTCTGAGGATGGCAAGTATTTGATTCAAGGGGATGTTGTTGATTTAACCAGTAGAAGCTTAATTCAAAAAAGTGCTAAAGTTAAAAATCTAAAATCATCACTCATCAATGCCATTAACGATGAAGATAAAATCATTTATCAGGCCGGTAATGAAAATTACGTTGTGCATGTTTTTACCGATATTGATTGCCCATTCTGCAAAAAACTTCATCTTGAAATAGATGAGATGAATGATTTAGGTATCACTGTTAAATATCTCGCTGCACCCCTTGCCTCCTTACATCCTAGAGCCCAAGGAAAAATGCAGAAAATTTGGTGTGCTGATGATAGAAAACAAGCCATGAATGAGTACATTCAGAGTAAAGATGTGCCTGATGTCAAAGCATGTGACAACCCAGTTGCCCAGCAATTAGCAATCTCTCAGCAATTAGGCGTGACTGGAACACCTGCAATTTTCTTATCTGATGGCACACATCTACCGGGATATCTACCTGCAAATAAATTGCTCAGAAAAATACAAGAAACCCTTGGAAAATAATACGCGCCTCGTTGCGCTGGATGCAATTTGCTCAGTTGTTCTAGATAAGCGATCTTTATCTTCATTTGAGTACCCAAATCCAGATGATGCGCTAGCCAAATCTCTGGTGTTTGGCACTATTCGTTTTTATCATCAGCTTAATGATATTGTTACCGATCTTCTTAACCATTCTTTGGAAAAAGATGACTTGGACATTCACTGCCTAATGCTATTGGGCGCTTATCAAATTCTGTATTCAAAAGTTGCTATTCACGCCAGTATCTTTGAAACAGTTGATACGCTTAATTTTTTAGATAAAACTTGGGCCAAAGGTTTGGTGAATGCCATCTTAAGACAAATTGATCGTGACAAGAATGCATTACTCAAGCAAACTCACTACTCACACCCAACTTGGATGGTGAAAAAAATCAAACAAAATTACCCTGATGATTTTCAACAGATTTTTACACAAAATAACACCCAAGCGCCAATGACGCTTCGTGTTCACCCTAAATTTTCAGCTGAAGACTATCAGCAAAGTCTCGCTAATGAGAACATCCAATCAAGCAAACTAGATGTCGCCCCTCAAGCGTTAGTTCTGGATAAACCAGCTAGTGTTTACAGCTTGCCAGATTTTGACAGTGGCGCCTGCTACGTACAAGATGGATCCGCCCAACTGGCAGCGAGCTTATTAACGCCACAAGGCTCAGATAGAATATTAGACGCCTGTTGTGCGCCTGGTGGAAAAACAACTCACTTACACGAGCTAGCGCCCGATTCTAGCATTGTGGCACTTGATAGCGATTCAGAGCGTCTGGAAAGAGTTGAGCAAAATATCCAGCGCTTTAATATTAAAAATATTGAAATCATTGAGGGTAATGCCCAGCAACAAGATTGGTGGAATGGTGAATTATTTGACAAAATCCTGCTCGATGCACCGTGCTCAGCCACCGGTGTTATTCGCAGACACCCAGATATAAAACTTTTAAGAAAACCGAAAGACATTAAAAATTTAGTCAGCCTTCAGGCGCAAATACTTGCCAACCTTTGGCAGATGCTCAAACCAGGTGGCGTGCTTTTATATGCCACTTGCTCGATTCTAAAAGCTGAAAATGAGGAGCAAATTACTCAATTTTTAGAATCACATCAAGATGCTGAAGAAATTAAAATTAATCTAGATTGGGGTATCGATACCAGCGTTGGCAGACAACAACTCCCAAGCCATAATTTTGACGGGTTTTATTATGCCAAGCTACAAAAACGGGTAGAATAATCTGGTCTTTAATACCAAAGACATAATAACTCTCGGGGGAGAAACATGAAAAAAATACTATTAAGTATTGCAACGCTATTGTTTGTATTTAGCGCACAAGCAGCTAATCCAAAATACGTTATCCAAGTTAGTACGGACGACGCCAGAACGCAAAAAATCGTTCTAAACAATGCCGCTAATTTACAAAAATACTACGGCGCTGATAAAGTCGATGTTGAAATTGTAGCTTACGGCCCTGGGTTAGGCATTTTAACAACGGGCAACAAAAACGCCAGTCGTGTTGAAAAAATGGCGATGACCGATATCACGTTTAGCGCTTGTCAAAACACCATGAACGGCTTCAAGAAAAAGAAAGGTCACTTTCCAAAACTAACTGATGGCGTTAGTATTACACCTTCTGGTGTAGTTCGTATTGGCGAATTGCAACAACAAGGCTATTCTTATATTCGACCTTAGCTGAAAATTAACTCAATAAAAAAGGCGCTAAAGACGCCTTTTTTATTGTCTATTTATTTCTCTAAAGCAATATCTAACACTTCATCAATCCATTTAACTTTAATGACGTTCAGCTTGCCTTTGATTTTATCTGGCACCTCTGAAAGCTCACGCTCATTATCATCCGGAATAATGACAGTTTTAATGCCGCCACGAAGGGCTGCCAACATTTTTTCTTTTAAGCCGCCAATTGGGGTGATTTCGCCCCTGAGGGTTATCTCACCTGTCATGGCCACGTCTGCTTTAACTTTGCGCCCTGTGAGTACAGACACTAGCGCCGTGCACATTGCTGCACCGGCACTTGGGCCATCTTTAGGGGTGGAGCCATCAGGAACGTGAATATGGATATCCAACTTCTCCTGGAAATCGTTTGCAATACCTAGTTCTTTAGCACGAGTACGAGTAACACTCATCGCTGCTTGGATTGATTCTTTCATCACGTCACCGAGCTGGCCTGTGTAATTAAGCTTGCCTTTGCCTTTATAAGCAGTCGCCTCAATGGTAAGTAAATCACCACCGACTGAAGTCCAAGCAAGACCTGTTACTTCGCCCACTTGATTATTCTCTTCGGCCAAACCAAAACGATGTTTTTTAACACCTAAGTATTTTTCTAAATTTTTATCGGTAATCGTGGCTTTGGTTTTGCGCTTCTTAAGCACCACTTCTTTCACCACTTTTCGACAAATAGTGCTAATGGTTCTATTCAGACCACGCACACCGGCTTCACGCGTGTAGTAACGAATGATATTTAATATGGCTGAATCTTTAAAGCTAATCTCACCAGCTTTAACACCGTTGCTATCCATTGCTTGTTTAATTAAATGACACTTAGCAATTTGCACTTTTTCGTCTTCGGTGTAGCCAGAAAGCTCAATAATCTCCATTCGATCTAACAATGGCTGTGGCAAATCAAGTGAGTTAGCAGTAGCCACAAACATCACCTGAGAAAGGTCGTAGTCCACTTCTAGATAATGATCGTTAAAGGTATGATTTTGCTCTGGGTCTAGCACTTCAAGCATCGCCGATGAAGGATCGCCGCGATAATCACTGGCCATTTTTTCAATTTCATCGAGTAAAAACAAAGGATTTTTAACCTTTACTTTTTGCATTTTTTGTACGATAGAGCCCGGCATGGCACCAATATAAGTACGTCTATGGCCACGAATCTCCGCTTCATCACGAACACCACCTAATGCCATGCGCACGTATTTACGATTAACCGCTTTGGCAATTGATTCACCCAATGAGGTTTTACCCACACCTGGAGGACCTACTAAACACAAAATGTTTGCCTTGTTGTGAGTAACGCGAGTTTGCACAGCCAAGTGTTCAAGAATGCGCTCTTTTACTTTGTCTAGTCCGTAATGATCATCATCAAGAATTTTTTGTGCTTTTTTAAGATCCTTGTTGATAATGGTTTTCTTTTTCCAAGGAACGTCACACAAATTCTCAATATAGGTGCGAATAATTGATGCATCTGAAGATTGTGATGACATGCGTGATAGTTTTTTGAGTTCGCTCTGAGCTTTTTCTTTAGCAGCTTTAGGCATTTTTGCCTTATTAATACTTAACTGTAAATCTTCAATTTCATTTTCATCTTCAGCTTGACCCAACTCTTTTTGGATGGACTTCATTTGCTCATTCAAATAATAATCACGCTGATTGGATTCCATTTGCTTGCGAACACGAGATTGGATTTTATGCTCAGTATCTAGCACTTCAATTTCACTTTGAATAACTGCTAGAATTTTGTCCAGTCTATCCTGGGCATTGTCACCGCCCAATAACTCTTGTTTTTCTGAAACCTTGAGCGCTAAATTGGCAATAATAACGTCACTGAAACGCTCAACATCACTCACATCTTTAAGCATTTTTAACACTTCTTCAGGAATTTTCTTATTAAGCTTTATGTATTTCTCGAAACTTTCTAACGCCAACCTCATCATCGCCTTCACTTCGGTTGCGTTATCTTCTTCCAGAATTAAGTCACTTAGGCGAACTTCACTATAGTCTTCCAGTTCAACAATCGCCTCAACTTTAGCACGTTTAACCCCTTCAACCAAAACCTTAATCGTACCATCTGGCAATTTCAGCATTTGTAAAATGGTGGCTAGAGTTCCCACCTCATGTAAATCATTAAACTGTGGATTTTCAACCTTGTCATCTTTTTGAGTAACTAAGAAAATGTATTTGTTGCCACCCATTGCTTGAGTAATGGCATTAACCGAGGTTTTTCTGCCAACAAATAATGGCATAACTGTGTGCGGGAATACTACTACATCTCTAAGAGGTAATAATGGAACGCTTTCAAGTTTTAAATCGATCTCTTCTACTTCTGGCTTTGTTCCCATAACAACTTAACACCTTTCTTGTTTAATAATTTAGATAGATAGTGGTGAGTGACGTTAATTTCAAGTATCCACTGCCCGTAATCATCCACCTTTTCGTTGTGGATATAGCCAATATTATGAATTTCACTACGAATATAAGCACTTTTCACATCTAACTCTATTTTGGCTCGAGTCATCATACCACTCAGCTGCTCTGCGAGCGCTTGATATAATAAATCAACCCCTTCTCCGGTTTGGCTAGAAATCCAAACTCGATACACCCTGCCAGACTCATCTCGATCTAGACGCGGCACAAAATTTTCCAAGCAATCGATTTTATTCATGACCAAAATTGTTGGAATTTTACCGGCACCAATTTCTTCAATAATTTCGTTAACTTGGTCGATTTTCTCAATATTGTATTCATCTGCTGCATCAACAACATGAAGAAGCACATTAGAGCGCTTAGTTTCCTCCAAAGTTGATTTAAAAGCATCAACAAGGTCATGTGGCAAGTCTTGAATAAAACCTACTGTATCGGCTATGACCGCCTCCCCTGAAGCGGGCAAAATAACACGCCTAATAGTAGAGTCTAAAGTTGCAAATAATTGATCATGGGCAAATACCTTAGCATCAGTTAAAGTATTAAATAAAGTGGATTTTCCCGCATTGGTATAGCCAGCCAGAGCAATCATAGGGAGTTCATTTTTAGTACGTGATTTTCGGCCCAAATCTCTCTGTTTATGCACCTTGTCTAAACGCTTGGTAATATTTTTAATACGCACTGCGATCAAGCGTTTATCGGTTTCTAGTTGCGTTTCACCAGGGCCACGCATACCAATACCGCCTTTTTGTCTTTCTAGGTGAGTCCAACCACGTACTAAACGTGTCGATAAGTGCCTGAGCTGCGCAAGCTCAACTTGTAATTTACCTTCAAATGAGCTTGCTCTGAGCGCGAAAATATCCAGAATAAGGCCGGTGCGATCCATCACTTGACACTGCAAGGTTTTTTCTAAATTTCGCTCTTGGGATGGGGTTAACTCGGGTGAAAAAATCACTAAATCTAGCTCTAAATCTTGCACCATTTGAGCAATTTCATCCACCTTTCCAGTGCCAATAAAATATTGAGCGAGCGTTGTATTGCGATTAACTTGGATGGTTTTAACAATCTTCAAACCCGAGGATTGAGCTAATTCTTTAAACTCTGACTTAGCATTGTGAATGTTTCGAGTGCTTGGTAATTCAACATACACCAACAAGGTGCGCTCACCTTGCCCTACTGCATCTTTTTGACGGTCAAATAATTCCAACGATAAAACCTAACTGGCTTTTTTATCTGATATTGATTTTTTCTCAGATTTATAAACGATAAGTGGCTCTTTGTCTTTTTCTACCACGCTTTTATCAATCACCACTTCAGCAACATCTTTTAGAGAAGGTAGCTCAAACATAGTATCTAATAACAAGTCTTCCAAAATTGAACGCAAGCCACGAGCACCTGTTTTGCGCTTAATGGCTAATTTTGCAATAGCAAGCAACGAGGCTTTTCTGAAGGTTAATTTAACCGACTCTAGCTTGAAAATCTCTTGGAATTGCTTAACGACTGAATTTTTCGGCTGGGTTAGAATTTGCACTAATGCCGCTTCATCCAGCTCACCTAAAGCAGTTTGTACAGGCAATCTGCCAACCAACTCTGGAATTAGGCCAAACTTAATTAAATCTTCTGGCTGAATTAAATCAAATAAATCTGTGAGTGTTTTCTTTTCGTTGTTATCTTTAACGGCTGCAGCAAAACCTATGCCTGTTACCTTCTCAACGCGCCTATTGATAATAGCATCCAAGCCATCAAACGCACCACCACAAATAAACAAAATCTTTGAAGTATCAACATCAATGGTTTCTTGATTAGGATGCTTACGCCCACCTTGTGGTGGCACAGAGGCAACTGTACCCTCGATGAGTTTAAGCATAGCCTGCTGAACACCTTCACCTGAAACATCACGAGTAATAGATGGCGAATCAGAACGTCGCGAGATTTTATCAATCTCGTCTATAAAAATAATACCGCGCTCTGCACGCTCTGGATCAAAATCACATTTTGATAATAGATTTTTAATGACATTCTCAACATCATCACCTACATAACCAGCCTCAGTTAACGTTGTTGCATCGGCCACAGTAAAAGGTACATCTAGGATACGTGCTAACGTTTGTGCCAATAAAGTCTTACCAGACCCTGTTGGCCCAATCATTAAGATATTAGACTTATCTAACTCGACATCATTGGCAATGTAGTCATTTTTTAGACGCTTATAGTGATTATAAACCGCCACTGACAAGACTTTCTTAGCATGATCTTGTCCAATGACATAATCATTTAGAAAATCACGAAGCTGTATAGGGGTGTAGTCCCAATCCTTATAATCCTCAGTTACCTTTTGAATGGCTTGCTGTTCAATTAAGTCATGACAAGTTTCAATACATTCGTTACAAATATAGACACCTGGTCCGGCAATTAAACGCTCGACTTCAGATTTTTCCTTGCCGCAAAATGAACAAGAGAGTTCTTTTTTATCGTCTTCTATCATGCTTAGCGCTTGTCCAGCACTTGATCAATAAGACCATATTTAGCTGAATCTTCAGCTGACATAAAGTTGTCTCTATCTGTATCTTTTTGAATAGACTTCAAGCTTTGCCCAGTATGAGTTTTTAAGATGGTATTGAGCTTTTCTCTCACGGTTAAAATCTCTTGAGCGTGAATATCGATATCACTTGCTTGACCAGAAAACCCGCCTAATGGCTGGTGAATCATCATCCTTGCGTGTGGCAATGCAAAGCGCTTATCTTTAGCACCCGCCGTTAACAATAGTGCGCCCATTGACGCAGCTTGACCAATACACAAGGTAGATACGTCTGGCTTAATAAATTGCATGGTATCGTAAATTGCTAATCCAGCACTAACCGAGCCACCTGGTGAATTAATATATAAATGAATATCTTTATCCGGGTTCTCAGACTCTAAAAATAGCAACTGAGCCACTACCACATTCGCCATGTAGTCTTCAACTGGACCAACCAAAAATATAATACGTTCTTTTAAAAGGCGTGAATAAATATCATACGACCTTTCGCCTCGGGCAGATTGCTCCACCACCATTGGTATTTGATTCAGGTTGTTGATATCCATTTAGGCTTGCTCGGTAATCTCTGTAAATTTCTTTTTAACTGTTTTAATTTTGGCGTCTTCTAAAATTTTATCTTGCACCATTTTTTCAACAATCATCAGCTCGACGCTTGATTTTCTTGAAACATCTTGGTTGTAATAGTCAACCATTTGCTGTGCATTTTCACCATAAGCTTGTGACATCTCTTGAATTCTAGCGTCAATTTGCTCCATGCTTGCTTGCATTTGATTGTCGCTGGCAATTTGTCCAACTAACAAACCAAGTTTAACACGACGCTCTGCTTCGTCATTAAATAATGAAGCTGGCATATCTGCTTGAGGCGTCTGGCCTTGTTGTTGCATACGCTCTTGCATTTCAGCTAGTAAGTTTTGTGCTTCACCATCGATACTACCTTGGGGTACATCAAATTTATTTGCTGCTGCTAAAGCATTAAATAGTGAATCTTTATTAATCTGATCAATACGCCCGTCAATCTCTGTGCGCATTTGTTCTTTCATGCTAACCAACAAAGCATCCATGTCTTTTTCGCCAAATTTCTTAGCAAATTCTGCATCTAGCTTAGGCTCTTTTGGAGAGCCTACTTCATTAATTGTAATGTTAAATTTAACAGGCTTGCCTGCTAAATGTGTTGCGTGATAATCTTCAGGGAAATTCACATCAAGATCAACAGTTTTTCCAGCAGCAACATCCGTAATACTTTCTTCAAAGCCAGGAATCATAGTGCCTTTACCAATGACTAATTTAAAATCTTTAGCTTCACCACCTTCAAACGTCTCGCCATCAATCGTACCCACAAAATCCATGGCTACACGATCACCCTCTTTAGACTTGCGCTTAACTGTTTTAAATTCGATCAGCTGCTCTTGCAAACCATTAAGTGTTCTTTCTTCATCAGCTTTAGTAATATCAACCTTAACCTGCTCAACCTCTAACTTAGAGAAGTCTGCAATCTTAACCTCTGGAAATACTTCAAATTCAACTGTGTAAGAAAAATTATCCTCGCCTTCTGCGTCAACTTTGCTAACTGATGGACGCGCTGCAGGTGTTACTTTTGCTTCAGTTAATGCGTCAACTAATGTCTCATTTACGATTTCATTTACCGCATCAGATTTGGCGTTATCTCCAAAGCGCTGCTTTACCATTGAGACAGGAACTTTGCCTTTTCTAAAACCGTCAATGCTCACTTGAGAAGCCATCGTCTTTAAGATTTTGTCAACCTTTTGGTTAAAAGTATCAATTGATACATCTACTGTTAATGATCTTTTTAGACCTTCTAATGTTTCTAGTGAAGTTTTCATGCGTATTAAATCCGTCTCTTTGTTTATATAAAACGCTCAATTATACCTAAATTGCAGACAATAAAAAAGGCAGTAAATACTGCCTTTTCTAGATTTAAACAAAGTCTTTAATGCAAGCCAGAAATATACTGAGATAGTGCCTCGATTTCTGCATTAGTCAAATCCTTAGTAAACTCAATCATCATTTTGTAATCATCGTTAGTTCTAGCAGGTGTTTTTGCTTCTGTTTGCGTATTGATAGAAACTTGACGAAAATCTTTTAATTGCTTAGACGTGTAGGCAGTATGCTGAGAAGCAAGTGCTGGGAAGCCTGCTGATGGAATGCCGGCACCTTGAGGACCATGACAAGCCATACAAGCAACAATCCCTCTTTCTTTGTCGCCACCACGATATAGTTTTTCACCGAGTGCAATATTTGCAGCCTTACTAGTAACACCTTGGGCAATAACTTGCTTAGAGAAATAAGCCGATAAATTTGCCATGTCTTCTGCTGTTAACGCAGCAACAATGCCTGCCATTAAGCCGTCTTGACGCTTATTTGTTTTAAAATCTTGAAGCTGTTTAAGAAGATAACGCTCACCTTGTCCTGCCAACTTTGGAAAATTTGGTACCATTGAATTACCATTGGCGCCATGACATGCAGTACAGGTTGCAGATTTAACCTTGCCTTTAGCTGCGTCACCCGCAGCAGAAGTGTGAGTGGAAACAAAGGCTAATGCCGCTACAAAGATCAAAGCTAATTTATTCATAATAATGCGTCTCTTTTTTTAGAAAAAAATAAGCCGATATTATACGTTAATATCGGCTTATTAAAATTACGAAATGCACCTCAAGGATGCTAAGTAATTTATTGTCCTGCTAGATAGTCAGCAATTGCTTGCTCTTGACCAGCCGCCATTGGCGCCATTGCATTCATTGTAGGATCTACACGTGTGCCTGATTGAAAGTCTTTTAACTCTTTCACAACATCAAGATCTGGACGTGCTGATTTGGCTAATGATGGGTAAGTTGGAATTGCTGACTTACCACCTGCACCATGACAACCAGAACAACCTAATGCATCAAATGAATTTGCCTGAACTGTGCCCATTGCCATTGTAGCTGCAGCTACTAATAAAACCTTTCTCATTACTCTCTCCTTATTTTTTAATAATATAAAATAGTAAGTAGTTCAAAGACCACTAATTTTCGATTATACACAGTTTTAACAAATGCGTAAACACTACCACCAAGCCAAATTCCTACTCTCATGCCCTTCTTTAAAGGGCTGTCCACCTGACGAAGGTTTTGAAGTTATCTTTGCCGGAAGATCCAATGCAGGCAAGTCAAGCTCAATTAATACCCTTACCATGCAAAATAAATTAGCCAAAGTTTCTCGTACACCGGGGCGCACTCAGCATTTGGTATTTTTTGAGCTGGATAAAGATAGACGTTTGGTGGATTTGCCAGGCTATGGCTACGCCAAAGTACCAGATCATGTTAAAAAACAGTGGCATCTGGATATGAGCGAGTATTTCGACAAGCGTGATTGTCTGCGTGGCGCTGTCTTAGTGATGGATGTACGTCATCCACTCAAGCCTTTTGATAAAATGATGTTAGAGTGGTGTGTTAGTATCAATCTACCCACACAAATTATCTTAACCAAGGCTGACAAACTTAAAAAAGGTGCAGCAGCCAATACCTATCAACAAATTAAAAAAGAGATTAAAAACCATCCTTATGTAGATGTTCAGCTTTTCTCCAGCCTTAAAAAACAAGGACTGGATGAACTCTGGGGCCGACTTGACACTTTTTTTGGCTACATCGACTAAATGGATATTGATGCTGACCTGAGCCATATTGCCACAACAGATACCATTGTTGTTGCTAACAATCGCCAAGTTCTAGCTTTTAAACACACTTTTTCAAAGCGACACCCCCTTGTACAATTGCCAAATATCTTATCTTGGCAACAGTATCTTCAGTATTATTGGAAGTCGCAGCATGTTCATAGCGCTCTACGACTAATTGATGCTACTGAACAGCGTTATTTAATTGAGTCCTCACTTAAACAATTTGAGCAATCTTGCCACGCACAACTCATTAATGAAGTCATTAAAAACTATGACTACTGTGCTAATCATTTAATTACTTTGGATATTTTGATTCAGTCTAAAGTGCAAATTTGCGAAGTTTTTGCCAATTGGATCAAGCACTACCAGCAAGTTAAGCGTAATTTAAATTTAATCGATATCAATGACATACCTGCGCTTATATTGGAAGATACCAGCACCTTTCAATCGCCTTATATCTATGGTTTTAAAACACTAACACCAATACAAAATAAAATATTTGGCATGCTTGATCATCATGTTATTCATGCTCAGTACACACATAAAACCGAGCAAAAGTGCTTTGACACTACGCTAGATGAAATCAAAGCGGCAGCTCTTTGGGCAAAACAACAACAAGACGAAAACCCTAATCAGTCGATTGCTATTGTTTGCCCTCAATTAAGCGAGCTTCAATATCAGCTTAGTTCGATTTTTGATCAAACGTTTAATAATTTATTAGTAGAAACAGGGCGAAAATCTTACAATATTTCCCTGGGATTAGCCCTATCTCAATATACGCTCATCCAAGACCTACTCAATCTACTCGAGCTAAATGAGCAACTAAAAACTGACAGTATTAATACCAAGCTTTTTAATCAAGTCATTATCAGCGTTTATATTCAAGGCTATCAACTTGAGCGCAGTGCGCGACATCTCCTGGCTAATCATGCATTATCCTTATCACTAGAATCTTTTCAACTAGAGCACATACAAGAGGCTTTAGACCAATGTCCAATCCTATTGGCAATGATTAAAACCAACAAAAATCATGCGCTAATAACCCAATTATTAAGCGAGCACTTGCTAAGCTTTAACGCAACACTTAGCCACTGGGGATTTGCGACAGACCGACAACTAAGTAGTAGTGAGTATCAACTATTCAATAAGTATATAAACAGTGCGTTAAAGCTTAACAACCTCTCGCTACATCATAAAAAATGTTCTGAGAAAAAAGCACTTCAACTACTCAAAGATATCACTAATCAAGTTGTCTTTCAGGCTCAATCAGGTAAGGCTAGTATTCAGATTATTGGCTCTTTAGAGGCAGAAGGCCTGCATTTTGACCAAGCCTGGGTACTGGGAATGACGCATGATTTCCTGCCCGCCAATCTAAATTCACCGAGATTTATCAGCACAGATCTTGCTATCCACCATCAAATTCCACATAGTAGTTACGAGTTAATTCAAACCGATGCACAAAATACACTAAACAACTTACGCTCACTATCAAGTCAGGTAGTTTTTTCCTATGCGAAGTCACACCTAGGACTGGAACAATTGCCTTCGCCTTTAGTGCACTTTGAGGATGATAGCATTTGTCAGCCAGATACTAAGACAACCCCCCATTTAACTGAATCTATTCACGATGAAGTCACGACCAAATTCACACACAACGAGGTTAAATCTGGCGTTAATTTACTCAAAAATCAAATGGCTTGCGCCTTTAAAGGATTTGCACATCGACTGAATTTAACACACTATGATGATCCACATATTGGCCTTGATAGGCGTGAACAAGGCAATGCTATTCATAATGCTTTGCACTATCTCTATCAGGAAGTTGAAACCAAAGAGGCACTATTGCAACTAGACCCAGATGAGCTTAAAACATTGATTGATCAAAAAGTTTATTCGGCGCTCAAACGTCACGACAATTCTGGCTATAAAGCCATTGAAAAAATTAGACTGGCACAACTATTACATAAATTTGTCAAAACTGACAAAGATCGAGAGAATTTTCGGGTGCTGGCCACCGAGCAAAGTATTCGGGTGGATATTGCCGGGCTAAGCTTCAATACACGCCTTGATCGCTTAGATCAAATGGAAAATGGCGACCACATTGTGTTTGACTACAAAACAGGTGATACCTCAACTGCTAAATGGTGCTCGACAGATATTGCCGAGCCACAATTACCTATTTATAGCGTAACTAACCACACACAAGGCGCTGCTTTTATTGAGCTTAATTCGAGTGGTGTCAGCTTTAAAGGCTTGTCTAAAGACCCTGACTCCCTACCAAAACAATCCACCAGAAAAGGTAAATGTCTTGAATGGGATGAGCAGCTAATTAGCTGGGAAAATCGATTAGACCAAGCGAGCCAGGCATTTCAATCAGGACAGGCGCAAGTCCTGCCGAACAAAACAGCTTGTGATTATTGTGAATTTGATTTACTTTGTCGTATTCAAAAATAATGCAATAATCGCTTTTTTCTCATCGACAATCGCTTGAGCGATATTCACCTTATCCAGTGAAGCAATATCAATTGAACTCAACTGATCTTTAAGCTTGATAATTGCACCAACTTCAACTGATAATAATTGAAAAACATTAAGTAAATCTTCGAATCGATCTTTACGCCTGAGCGCATCAGTCTTAGCGAAAAACTCATAAATTGCATCCTCTGTTTGCTCATCAAATAATTTAACAAATGAGTAAAACTGGGCGCTTAGCCTAGCTAATTGCTCATATTGCTTAGGCACCTTTAGTTGTTGGCACAGCTTAACAACATCGCCCGGGCTTTCGTTAACCAGCCAAAGACAAAACTTCAAATGCGCTTGATTGGTCTTTAGTCCATCTAAAAACTCAAATTGATTTTCATGGCTTGAATGTTGCTTAGTTGATAATGGCGTAAACACACGATCATAGGCGCCACATGCCGCTAATACTTTAAAAAAAGCAGAAGGTGTGGCATAACAGAGTGATTTTTCCAATTCTTTAAAAACACGCTCAGGAGTAAGCGCATCCACCTCACCTGAAACAACCATAGTCTTCATCAGCTGATGCGTTTCGTGCGCTACCTTAAAGCCAAAAGGTTTGAACCGTGCTGCAAAGCGAGCAACCCGCAGCACACGCACTGGATCTTCACTAAACGCATTAGAAACATGACGTAATAAGCCATTATTCAAATCAGACTGTCCGTCAAATGGATCAAACAACTCATCACTATTGCGCACATCTTGAGCAATAGCATTAATGGTTAGATCACGGCGAGATAGATCCTGTTCAAGGGTTACCGCTTTTGAGGTATCAAATTTAAAACCCTTGTAACCTTTCCCAACTTTACGCTCAAGCCTGGCAAGTGCATATTCTTCTTGTGTACCAGGATGTAAAAAGACTGGAAATTCTTTACCCACTTGGCGATAACCCAAATCCAACATTTCCTCAGGTGAAGCGCCAACCACCACCCAATCTTTCTCAGTATCGTCATTTGCGACACCTAATAGATGATCACGCACCGCACCGCCAACTAAATAAACTTTCATACTTATGGGAAGAATTTTATTAATTCTCATATAATACACGAATGGATTTAGATAACTTAACGCCCGAACAGTTTAGAGTTACACAACAGTGTGGCACCGAAGCACCCTTTTCGGGTGAATACGTTAGCCATCATGAACTGGGCAACTATGTGTGTGTTTGTTGTGGTCAAATACTCTTTTCATCGGCCACTAAATTTGACTCCGGTACAGGCTGGCCGAGCTTTTACGATATTGCCAAGGCTGACAGTATCACTCTAATTGCAGACAATACACACGGTATGGTGCGTACTGAAGTTAGCTGCAAAAAATGTGATGCCCATCTTGGCCATGTATTTTCAGACGGCCCTGCACCTACTGGCCAACGCTACTGTATTAATTCAGCTTCACTAGGATTTAAAAAAACATAATGCATATTCATATTCTTGGTATAGCTGGCACCTTTATGGGCTCACTCGCTCTAATTGCCAGACAGCTTGGGCACAGAGTTACTGGCCAAGATCAAGGTGTATACCCACCCATGAGCACTCAGCTTGAGGAACAAAATATTAAGTACACGCACGGCTACCATCTAGCCGACATGCCTAAGGCCGATATATTCATTATTGGCAATGCATTGTCACGAGGAAATGAGTGTGTTGAAGAGATTCTTAGCAAACAATACACTTATACGTCAGGTGCGCAGTGGCTGAGTGAAAACGTACTACGTGATAAGTGGGTATTGGCCATCTCTGGTACTCATGGCAAAACCACCACCGCTAGTATGCTGGCCCACATTCTTGAATATGCCGGCTACAATCCTAGCTTTTTAATTGGTGGTGTAGTCGAAGACTTTGGCGTCTCATCACGACTCACTGATTCAAACTTTTTTGTCATTGAGGCAGATGAATACGACACTGCTTTTTTTGATAAACGCTCGAAATTTGTCCATTACCATCCAAAAACTTTGGTGATTAATAATCTTGAGTTTGATCATGCTGATATTTTTGACTCAATCAAAGACATTCAAAAACAATTTCATCATCTTATTCGAACCATCCCTAGCGATGGATTAATCCTTTCCCCAGAAAATCAACAAGCGATTAATGAAGTGCTTGAGCAAGGTCTTTGGTCTGCCCAAAAGATCATACCTACTGAGCAATTACACATCACTGATATGGGCACAAGTTTTAAAGTGGAAAGTGCACAAGTAGATTGGCACTTGCTCGGTGAGCACAATATGCAAAACGGCTTAAGTGCAATCTATGCCGCTCACCATGTTGGCGTACCTTTTAAGGTTGCTTGCGAAGCGCTAAATCAATTTAAAGGAGTTAAGCGGCGTTTAGAGCTTAAACATCAAACGGATAAATTTACCCTTTATGACGACTTTGCCCATCACCCGAGTGCCATTCAAACAACACTATCAGGCTTGCGCAACAAAGTGGGTAGAGCACCTATTATCGCCATTGTAGAGCTTAGATCTAACACCATGAAATCTGGCGTACACCAGCAAACATTGGTTGATGCACTAAAAGAAGCTGATCAAGTCTTTATTCTTAGACCTTCAAACAGCGACTGGAATATAGACACCTTATTCAAAGATTACAATCTATTTAACTCTGTTGATGAGCTGGTTGATTCGCTCAGTCGTCTTCAGCAAGGCCATTTGGTGGTCATGTCAAATGGTAGTTTTGATGATATTTTTAACAAACTAATTAAAAACCTATGAAACCAATTGCAATCGCTCTAACTGGCGCATCGGGTATGCCGTATGCACTCACTCTGCTTAAAGAACTTGTTAAAACTCAAGAGCTTATTTATGTAATGATTTCAACCGCGGCCAATACTGTTATCGCCATGGAAACCGATCTTAATTTAGGTGGCGACACTCAGTCTATTGAAAAAAATCTTGGTCAATATTTGAATGCTAAAGATGGTCAAATTGAAGTATTTTCTAAAAATCAGTGGACAGCGCCAGTTGCTTCAGGCTCTAACCCGCCACGTGCAATGGTAGTATGCCCTTGTACCATGAGCACACTCTCAGCAATTGCCCATGGCGCATCCGACAACCTTATGCACCGTGCAGCTGATGTGGTCATTAAGGAGCAAAAAAAGCTCATTTTAGTACCTAGAGAAACCCCATATTCAGCCATTCACTTGGAGAATATGCTCAAACTATCTCGCCTAGGCGTGGTGATCATGGATGCCAATCCTGCATTTTATCAAAATCCGACTTGCATTCAAGATTTGGTTGATTTTGTGGTGGCCCGCATTCTAGACCACTTAGAGGTTGAGCACGATCTTCTACCACCTTGGCAAGGTTAGTAATATGTAATAGGCCTTGCCTATTACATTAAAAAGCGAGTACAGTTATGCCTAAAAAAGCCAGGAAGATGGCGAAGAATTTTTTAAGCTTTTTCCCATCTACACGGTGCGCAGTTTTTGCTCCTAGCGGGGCAAAAATAACACTCATCACTACAATACTAACAAGCGCCTGCATTTGAATAAAGCCCAATCCTGACGCTGTGGATTCAATATTCCAACCAGCCACAATAAATCCTAGTGCACCAGCAATTGCAATAGGCAGTCCGACGGCGGCTGAAGTGGCAATGGAATTTTTAATATCAACATTGTTATAAGTTAAAAATGGCGTAGTCATTGTACCTCCACCAATACCAACAATGGCAGACACTAAGCCAATAATATAGCCTACCACACGCCACACCCAGTTTGCTAGATGATCAATGTGGCGACTGCTACTTAAGCCAAAATACAAAATAGCTGCTACTGTCAATTCAAATCCAGCAAAAAACAGTCGCATAAAGTCAAAACTCATGAGTTGAGTTAGTAGCGCCCCACTAAAAGCACCCAATAAAATTGTCGGTGTCATTTTTTTAAAATAATGCCAATGAATAGCGCCGTGCTGATGATGCGCTCTAACACTTGAGATTGAGGTAAAAATAATCGCTGCCAGTGCCGTGCCAACAGCACTGTGCATGAGTATGGATTGATCAATATGCCCTGCCAATAAATACAGCAATACTGGCACCATAATCAGCCCCCCTCCTACGCCTAACAGGCCAGCAATAAAACCTGAAAATGCGCCCAGAAGCAACAGCGGAATTATTTCAGCCATGTATCCACCGATTCAATCAGAAGCTCATCTCTGTCATTAAAAAAGTGATCTGCTGTCACCATTTTTTGTGTGTAGTTTGCATTATCTTTGGCCGCTTGAGCTCTGGTTTGAACACTATCCAGAACGGACACAATATCTTCATCGCCATATAAGTCCAGGACAGGAATGGTTAGTTTGGATAAATATTGTGCATTGTCACCCGGCATGCCAATTCCGACAAAGCGATTAAATGGGTGTTTATTATTGGCCAAATAATGAGTTGACATGACACTGCCTAAACTATGTGCAATCAGCACATTCGCGATTAAATCATTTTGGTGTAAATAATCGGCCGCCGCCTGAATGCGAAGATCCGCTTGGGGAAATACTGCTCGATAAGCACCTGCATGCGCTTCATTATCTAACACTGGCATTTGAATAGAAAGTGTATTAAAACCTTGAGTTGTTAAAGCCACACGCACAGGCTGGATGACTTGCTGCCAATCTGGATGCACGCCCAAACCATGCACAATTACGGCAGTTTTTTGTGTATCAGTTTCACTCGGCGTATATATCGACATAAATTCGTGATCGTTCGCCGTTAGCCAAACAACATCGCCATCCATTAGTCCATCTTCTATTTGTTGCGCCCAACGCTTTTCTTTGGCGTAATCAGGTAGCGTTTGTGCATTGACTAGAGTGCTGGCTAATAACAACATGATTAGTAGTTTCATTTTATTTTTCCGATTCAAGAGATACTAAATTATAAGATAAAAATTTACGAAATAATGCAAATGACTCATTTGGCGTAAAAAATATTAAAAATAAAGAAAATATTAAATAAACAGCACTTATTGGATAAAAAATACCAAAATTATGGATTTTTTTTGATTTATATAGAAAAAAGATAAAAAAAAGAGCGATATTCGCAGGAGAAGAGTATGAAAAAACAACTTTTTAGGCGGATATCACTCAGAATTTACTTGTATTGGTAAAATTTCCAAAAAAATTCAACCTACAAGAGGTGTGCTAAATATAACCTTCTTGGGGAGAGGGTTTAAATATTTTAGTATTTGATATTTAACACAAGCTCATTTTACAAAACATAAATTGAAATTCCTATAGCGGTATACCTTATTTCTGCCGAAAAAAACCATTAACCGTGATTGTGACCACCTTCTAGAGGGATTTTAATTGTGAATTTTGCCCCATATCTAGTATTAACAACTCTAATATCACCCTGAAAATTATCTTGAATAATTTTTTTACTCATATATAAACCCAAGCCAGTTCCATTTAAAGATTTGGTCGAAACATAAGGCTCGAATATGGTTTCAATAATTGATTTATCAATACCGCCTGCATTATCCTCCAGGACAATATCAAGAGAGTTTTTATGTGCAGTAGTGTGAATTGAGATTGTTGGATTACTAACCTTTGTTTCAGCGATCTGATCAATAGAATTTTGAATCAAGTTAATCATTACATGGCGTAATTCTCTAGCATAACCAACAATTTCTAGTCCTGGTGGAATACTAGTATTAATTTTAATATGATGTCTAACAATCAAACCCTGGAGCACTTCTAGTACGCTATTAATGTTTGCACACACTGCAAATAACTCTTTTTGTTTATCAGGATGGAAAAAATCTCTAAAATCTTCCAACAACTGATTTTGATCCGACATCATGGTTTCTGTCTTTTCCATTTGAGTATTTAAAAATTGTGCATCAGTGGCAGATATTTTCATAGACCTAAGCTTAGTTTTAACGGTACCAACACTCAGCATCATGGCTGTTAATGGCTGCTTCCACTGATGGGTTAAGATCGCAATCATTTCACCCATAACCACATGGCGTGATTGGGAAATTAGCCGACTAATATTGGCTTTATTTTGTAATTCAATCTTTGTTTTGGCTTTTTTCAAAAAATACAGCCAAAGTACAATAAAGATAATAACCGTCATTAAAATTCCCAAATAGAGTGCCACTTCTTTTTTCTGAACACCTAGCACAACGGGGGTTGCACGCCATTTTCTTTGAATTCGGTTAATTTCAGAAGGACCAACAACGTCCAGCGCCATATTAATAATCTCCACTAATTCCGGCCAATCTTTTCTGACGGCAAAATATATATGACTCGGCTCTTTAAACGCATTATCATCAATTCTAAGTTGTGTCATTTGATGCGAATTTAGCAAGGCCGTAGCCGCATCTAAAAAAACAACCGCGGCATTAGCTTCGCCACTAATAACCGCTTGCAAAGAGGCCAATGTTGTCGGTTTAACCAGTAGCTCAATCGGATCTTTTTGATCAGCCAGTCGCTGATATGCAGGATAGTCTTTGGTTACGGCCACTTTCTTACCGTGCAAAGACTCCAGAGAATAAACCATTCGTCCATTAACCATAGATTTTGTTCTAATCATTGGGTGATTTTTTGTTGTTACAATCACCATATTGTTTTGCATGTAAGGCTTTGAATATAATAAGTATTGCTGTCTAGCTTTAGTTTTGGCAATAGCTGGCAATACATCCAAGGTATTGGATTGCGCCTGATTAATAACCTCACTCCAGCTAATACCTGATACCGGCTGCATACTCACACCAAGCTGCTGGCTTAACAATTTAACAACATCAGCTGAAATACCTAGATATTCACCACGATTATCTTTATATTCTATGGGGTAGAAGCCTGGATCAACACCCAGTCGAATGCTAGGATGCTCTAATAGCCATTTTTTTTGACTAGGTGTTAACACTAACTTCTTTTCAGTGGCGGCGTCTTCATAGACGAAATCACGTAAATTAACTGACTTGCTAATGTAGCCTGATTGAGTAAATGTTCGCAAAATTTGTTGCCAAAATTCTTGTCGCATACTACCCATTTCAACTTTTAAAGGTTGTACCAACTTAGCCATTTCTCGCGCTTCAAATTGCAGATGTTCACGTGATTTATTTTGTGTATTGTATTTTTTTAAAATTACATCAATGGTCTCATCGACATGAGAAAAAGCATACTTCCAACCTTCTAAACTGGCCTGTCGAAATTTACTCACACGGATAGGATGTTGCTCCAGCTCTTTTTCAGTGGTTACTAAAAGATCGCTGTAAATTCCTAAACCGTAATCATCTGGCGAAATGTAACGATATTCAATTCCTTGTTTTTTTAGCCAAAACCCCTCATTAGATTGATATGCAGCAACCGCATCTGTGCGATCATTAATCAAGTCATCCATACTAAAGTCTGGCGCTTGATGAATATAATCTTGTGTAGATAAGCCGGCACGCTTTAACATGGAGGAGATAATGAATTGATCCGCCTGGGCCATAGAAATTCTTTTATTGCGCAAATCGGCTGCTGTTTTAATGTTTGAGCTTTTTTTAACCAGTAAAACTAAAGGAGAGTTTCTACTAATGGCATATAGAGACACCAAAGGCTCATCTTCAGATCTTAATTTTAAGGCTTCAATCCCCGACGTTGCAAATTCAACTTTACCCTTGAGCAGTAGCTCGGTAGGAGTATGCTCAAGATTCACCTCGCTAATCTCAACTTCAATATTTTGCGCTTGATAAAAGCCTTTTTCCTTGGCCATGTAATAGCCTGCAAATTGAAATTGATGCTTCCATTGCAGAGCTAACTTCACATGATCTATATACTCAGCATGGCCAGCTAAAGCATGCAAAGAGATCAATAAAACTAAACTGAGTGCTTGCTTGATTAAGCGTTGCATGCTAAAGCCGACCCTAGTGGTTTTAGTTTTGGCAATGTTGTAATCAACAGTGCAAGAGAATCGACGTTCATTTTTTTCATCACCGAGGCTCGATGCTTTTCAACCGTTGAGATTGATGAGCATAATTGTTGCGCAATATCATGATTCGTCACGCCTTTAATAATTAAGTCAAACACTTCACACTCTTTAGGGGTGAGGGTTTTGTAATCATTAACAACCACCAAACTAGGCTTAAAATTATCAATAGCGCCCATAACCCTGCCCAACAATACATCTGTTGAAACTGGCTTTTCGATAAAATCTGCTGCGCCTAATTTCATCGCCTCTACGGCCATTTTGACGGTGGATACCCCGGTGATAAACACGGTAGGTCTAAGATGTGCAACTTTATTAAGCTCAGATAATAGATCCATGCCGGTCATATCGGGCATGGAAATATCACAAACTAAACAACCTTGAGTGTCATCTAGTTGCTTAAGATAGTCAACAGCTGAGGAAAATGAGCGAGTTTTGAAGCCTAACAAATCAAAAAACACAACCAGGGAGTTTAAAATATTTTCATCATCATCAACAATGAAAATTGTATTATCAAGAAGAGTTTTATCTAGCAACATAGGCCTAAGTATAAAGACAATTTCAAGGATAGTTTTAGATGATTGAGCATTTTAATCACGATAAATTTTCCGATAAATAATTCTACTGCCAGCTTTAATCTCGACAAAATTACAATCACCTGGTGAACGGCGGTATTCAAATTCTTTAATCAACTCCATACAATGCCTACTACTATTACACCTTAAAGTACCACTAGAACCCATATTATCATTCATGTGCAGGGTTAAGGTATGGTGATTGGCACTCACTGACCACATACCGCCAAGCCCCATCAACAATAGTGTCACTTTTATAATCATTCTGAAGGACAGTTAGCAGATAAACAACAGTATTCAGACTTGCCACATGTATACGCAAAAACAAGCCCTGCTAAAAAAATCATGCCAATCATAATCTGTAAAAAAAATTCCATTATGTTTCACTCCTATTGTTAAAGATACCAAATGCATCAAATGCAAATCTTATCTCTTTAAAAAAAATATAACAACATTATAATATGATTATATTCATATAAATATAGCGGGATTCCACATAAATTTAACCTGAAAATCAATGACGAAAAAAAACACCTTAAAAGGTGTTTTTTCTTATTTTCTTACTATGACCATTGACAGGGTCAATGTGATTATTTATTAACAGTATCTTTTAATGCTTTACCTGCTTTAAATGCGGCCACTTTAGAGGCTTTAATTTGAATTGTTGCACCAGTTTGAGGATTACGACCACTACGAGCAGCACGCGCTCTAACAACAAAACTACCAAAGCCTGTTAATTGCACTGTATCTTCTTTAGACAAAGCGCCGGTAATGGCATCTGTTGTTGCGTTTAATGCACGAGTTGCATCTGCTTTAGATAAGCCTGATTCTGATGCAATTGCATCAATAAGTTCTGATTTGTTCATTGGTTGACCTTTAATTATTGTTGAATTAGTACCTAACATGGCTACTCTATTTTTAAGGAGATAGCAGTATTTTTTATAACTAAACCATGCTAGGTGTTAAAAAGTATAACAACAAAAAACCTTATTGCTATAGCGGTATTCCTTATATTTTATAAACTACTCAACCACATTTAATCCTAGTAATTGCCAAGCTTGCATGCCACCGCGGTAGTATTTAATCTTTTCTGCTGGATAGCCATACTCGAGTAATTTCCAGATCAACTCTGGCGACATTTTGCACCAATTACCATTGCAGTAAATTGCCAGTGTTTTAGCCTGAGAGAAATTTAAATCACCGCTAGCCGAAACATAAACACCAAAATCATCCTGCATGGTTTCTAGTGCATACTCTTTGTCTTTTTTAAACTTATTAAATGGTACGTGTATCGCACCTGGAAGCGTCCCTGTTAAGGTTAGCCAAATTGACTTTCTTGCATCAACAACCTCTACATTATGCTCTGCAGAGTTTAGCTGGGCAATATATCCAATCATCTCATGCTCAGCAATAGTTTCCACTGCGTGCGGTTTAAATGGATGCATGGGCTTAATGATTCCTCGACCAGTCTTTTGATAGAATTTAGTCAACAAATGCTTACGATCTTGATTTCGACTAATAACAAAATCCTCCCCATCAATCGTCACCTTAATGCTCAATATATTAGGCTTAATATAAACAGGCTTGTTTTTTTTAACTTTTTTATGCGAACTTACCTCAACGGTAGAATTAGTTGAAAGGGCCTGAGTGGTACTAAATAAACTAGCCAATAAAAGTAACAAAGCAAGGAGTGAGTTTTTAATCATAATAAATATAAAATAATAAAAATAGCATGCTAATCAGCTGACAATACTTGAAAAGTATTATATTCTATATGATTAAATATTAATATTATGGTAATCCATATGAATATGAATTACCTAACTATTTAACTGTTGTTAAACCAACCGAACGCCAAGCTTGCATACCACCACGATAATATTTTAGTAATTCAGGTGGGTAGCCCAGGGCAATTAATTTGCGAATCATTTTTGGTGATTTTCCACACCAAAATCCGTTGCAATAAATTACCAAAATTTTAGCATTGGTATAATCGTAGCCCGTTATCCCGGAATTAACGCCAAATAAAGTTAGCGTTTGATTACGAGAACTTAAAGCGCGCAATTGATTATTGTCAACTCTTATCGATGTTGGAATCATGCCTGTAATAATGGTTGCCGACTGAGGACGCGCATCAATTATAAGCACTTGTTCATCTCCGTGAGAGATGTCATTAATGTATTCAATTACCTCCAACTCAGCAACTGTTTCCACAGGATATGTGCCAAAGGGAAATAGTGGCTGTATTTTTCCACGCCAAGTACCTTGATAAAACTTCATGATTTCATGAGATCTATCTTGGTTTCTTTGAATATTAACCACTTCACCTTGGTGAATAATTGGAACAGACTTAAGGCCTTTCTCAATTAAAACCTCTTTGGCGTTAATCGAAAAGGATGTGAGTAAAAATAGAAATATGAAAAATTTCATGCCGAATAGCCTAAATAGAATCTATTGTAGTTTGGAGCGAATCAATCCAGAAACCACACCCATATCAGCCTTACCATCTAACTGGGTTTTTAACACACCCATTAACTTACCCATGTCTTGCATGGAAGATGCACCTGTAGCAGCAATAGCTTGATCAACAGCAACCAAAACTTCAGACTCAGACAATTGTTTTGGCATGTAATTATTTATAATAATAAGCTCGGCCTCTTCAACATCAACCAAATCATCCCGGCCAGCATCTTTAAATTGAGAAATAGAGTCTTTGCGCTGCTTAACCATTTTTTGAATAACGGCCATTGCTTGCGTGTCGTTGAGCTCGATACGCTCAT
>Ga0209140_1000347_pt1:0-22500 | contig 26122 bp, 26 predicted proteins | sample SaaInlV_120m_DNA_3_FD_184666 | JGI IMG/M metagenome (GOLD analysis project Ga0209140, IMG submission 184666) | Marine microbial communities from expanding oxygen minimum zones in the Saanich Inlet - Saanich Inlet SI073_LV_100m_DNA (SPAdes) (version 2) | ecosystem: Environmental > Aquatic... | reverse complement strand
ATTGGATTGTTTAATTATATATCTCATTATAGATCGGATATATAATCAAATTAATAAAAAATATAATTTTAATATGAAACCTAATCTATTCATTGGAGTTATGTCGGGTACCAGCATTGATTCTGTAGATGCTGCTCTGATGAAAATCAATCCAAAATCTTGGAGTTTTATTGGGGGACACACGATTAAGTTTCCAAAAGTATTAAAATATAAACTCAGAGAATTATCCAGATCACAATATAAAATAGACCTGAAAACCTTAATTGAACTGAATTATAAAACAGGGCATTTATTTGCTAAGTGTGTGAATAAATTATTATTTAAGGAAAGTATCGATCCATCCAGTGTAAAAGCTATAGGCCTTCATGGGCAAACTATCATGCATCATACGGCAACAAATTTTCCTGGTTCTCTTCAAATAGGAGATGCAGCATTGGTTGCAAAAGAAACAGGCATTACAGTTGTTTCTAATTTCAGGAATAATGATATTGCCTCAGGCGGAGAAGGTGCTCCTTTTGCACCATTATTTCATTCGTGGTTATTTTTAAATAAGAAAGTAAATAGGATATTAATTAATATTGGAGGGGTATCGAATATTTCACTTCTTCTTAAGAATGGTAACTATAAAGGGTATGATATTGGTCCTGGAAATATATTGATGGACTCCTGGTCAATAGCAAATAAGAAAGGAGACTTTGATCTGAAAGGTCAATGGGCTATCACTGGTAATATTAATCATCGACTATTAAGTGAATTCAAAAAAGATGCTTTCTTTAAAAGAAAGCCTCCAAAAAGCACGGGCACAGATTACTTTAATCTCAAATGGATAAAAGAGAAAATATCGATTAATAATGAATCTATAGCAACTGCTGATGTGCAAGCAACCCTTACTGAACTTACAGTAGATATGATTATTGATGCTATAAAAAAATATCCAAAAGAAAGTGAAATTGCTTTTTGTGGAGGGGGTATTAAAAATAACTTCTTAATGAGTAGGATAAAACACAAACTAAATAAGAAAATTAATCTTACTTCCGACTGGGGTATTGAATCTAAATGGGTTGAAGCTGCTGGCTTTTCCTACTTATCAAAAAAAAGGATCGATAAAATTTATTCTGACTTGAGGCTTGTTACTGGTTCTAATGCTCCAACTATGCTCGGAGGAGTATTTCTACCACCAGAAAAAATTAATAAACTAAGAGGTCGTTGAATCAGGAAAATGAAGAACCACAGCTGCAAGTTGTGGTTGCATTTGGGTTCTTAATTACAAATCGAGCTCCTTGTAGATCTTCTTGAAAATCAATTTCAGCTCCCATTAGATATTGAATACTCATTGGGTCCACAATTAAATTGACGCCTCTCTTAGTTACCTCAGTATCGCCATCATCTTTATTTTCATCAAAAGAGAAGCCATACTGAAAGCCTGAACAACCGCCTCCAGTCACATAGACTCTTAAGTTCATTTTTGAATTGTCTTCGTCGGCTAAAAGTGAGCCAACTTTCATAGCGGCTGCATCTGTAAAAATTAAAGCTTCTTGTTCCATAATTTAATATTAATAATTTGTACCGTCATTATAGACCAGTTCTATTTTTCAATGAAAGGTTTAAATTCTTCTAATACTTTTCTGTAGACATCTTTTTTAAATCCAATGACTTGCTTGATAACAATTTCAGGTGTTGCCCATTTCCAAGAATCAAATTCCTGTTCACTATGATGTTCCAAATCAATTACTTCCTCATCGTCTGTAAACTTTAAAAGATACCATTTCTGTCTTTGCCCTATAACTTTGATCCCATTTTTAATTTTTCTAATATTTTTTTTTGGTATTTGATACTGATACCAATGTTCAGATTCCTTAATAAACTTGGTATTTTTCTTATTCAATCCCGTTTCTTCACTCAGTTCTCTATACATTGCCTGGATAGGCTTTTCTCCAAGATGTATCCCCCCTTGAGGAAATTGCCAACCCGACTGATAACGTCTTTTTGCAAAAAATAAATTATTATTTTGATTGGAAATAATGATACCAACATTAGCTCTATAGCCATCATCATAGATTAAATCAGCCATTGCTCTTTACCTTCAAATTGATTATTTATTTTACAGAGAAATAAGATTTACCATCTTCCATCATTGCCACAAATGCAGCTTCATCTCCCTGTTCTATGTATTGTGAAATATTTTCTATCACAGCGCTTAACTCGTTAATCATCTTTGAGCTGTGCTTATTCATATATTGAATTTCATAATATAGATGTGGATTTTCATCCGTCACTCTTTTAGCAACACTCAATTGATCTTTAAAGGTCGTGCTTGATAGTTCAGAAAGTAGATCTTTATTCTCTCCACTGCTAGCCAATACCTTTGCAAAAGCAATATTAAGAGTGTGTGACAATCCAAGTACATAGGAAATAGCAAAATCATGGCTATCAATGGACATTTCTATTAATTGAGCAGTGGTTGATTCAAACAGTTGTCTGACTTTTGACAAGGTTTTATTCGAGTCTATATTCATAAATATAATATGCTTGCCTGTTAGTAAATCAGCATCAGGTCCAAACATAGGATGAATGGATGCGACTTGAATTCCTTTTTGAGCCATTCTTTTTAATAGGTCTTTAACAGGTGACTTCAAAGAACCAATGTCAAAGACAATGCCTTTTCTTCCGGTTTCCAACATGTCACTGAGTATTGTAACTGACTCTCTTAAAGGAGCTGCAATAACAGTCATATCATAGTTATCATCAGCATCTTTCCAGTTTTGAAAAGAATTATCACTAGATCTTTCTTGATTCGGATCCGCTATCTCTACTGTATATCCTTGAGAAGTTAGAAATTCAACAAACCAGTTACCCATTCTCCCGCAGCCTCCAATAACCAAAACTTTTTGTCCTGATCCTAATCCCTCTTCCTTCACTCTAGCTTTTTCTTGTGTCTTGAGAGAACTCTTTATCAGTAATTGCATCAAATCAACGATCATCTCTGATTCTATATTAAGCTTACTTGCATGTTCTTTTGCCAATTCAATAACTTCTTTTTCTCTCTTGTAGTCTCTTGTTGGCTTTCCTTTTGTTCTCTTAAGAATTCCAATGTCTTGCGATAAGGATTGTCTTTGATGAATCAGATCTATGATTTTTAAATCAATCTCTGAAAGCTTTGACCTTAGTTTCTTTAAATCACTCATGATTACCTCATTGAATCTCTATTTATTTGAAAGATTATTTTTCTTCTTCTTACTCTGATTGTTATCATTGAATCAGAAATTAAATTATAACAAATCTTAAATTGTATTATATGAGCATGGAATTAAATCAATCAGATATCCTAAATCCTATGGAGGTCTTAAACGATTGGATGAAGGAAGTCAGTGAGGCTGAAAAACAACCCAATCCCAATTGTTTTTCTATTGCTACAACAAATCAAGAAGGGTCTTCGAACGTCCGCATGGTTCTTTGTAAAGAGATTAATATTGTGGATGGCTATGTTGTGTTTTATAGCAATTATAATTCCACCAAAGCAATTGAGCTGGCTTACCAACCTAAATGCAGTGGTGTGTTTCATTGGGATAATTATGGGTATCAAATACGAATTAAAGGATACGCCTTAAAATCGCCACAAGATGAAAGCGACGATTACTTCTTATCACGTTCTCTGGGCAGTCAAGTTGCGGCTTGGGCAAGTGAGCAAAGCAATAGTATTGGCAGTAGAAAGGATCTTGAAAGTCAATTTGATAAAGCATTAAAAAAATTTAATATTGAACGCAAACAACTTGCTATCAATGACAAAAAATTACCCAGACCGCCATTTTGGGGTGGTTATAGAATCTGGATTCATCAAATAGAAATTTGGTTAAATCAGAATGATCGATTTCATGATCGTTTACTTTTTCAAAGAGACTTATCATTAAAAGGTAATGCATACATTTCAACTCAAGGTTGGATAAAAAAAAGGCTTCAGCCCTAAGTTTACAAGTGAGCACTTTTAGGGTTTAATAAATTTATTAAGTTTCAGTGAAAGCTGATTGGGAAGTTGGTGAAATAAAATATTCCAACGCTGCCCCCGCAACGGTAATCAAGTTAAAGGCAATAACTGAATAGTAATCTATTCAAGCCACTATCAAAAGATGGGAAGGTTTATTGCTTAGGTAACTGCTTGTTAGCCCGGAGACCGACTTAACATAAATTATAGTACGGGTGGGTACGTTCATTAAGTTTGACGTTTTCCTACATATTTACTTCATTATGAGGAATAATTATGATCAAGCTTATAAAAAGAACAATTCTTTCAGCTCTTTTTATTTCAATACATACTGCTCCTTCATTCTCAGAAAACATTGATGATCTTGAGAATCTTGTTGTTACTGCTACAAAAACAAGTGTTGCCAAAGATAATATAACTGCACCAATCACCATCCTCTCTTCTGAAGATATTGCTCTTTCAGGAGCGAATAATTTAGCAGAGTTGCTCCGTTTTGTAGGTGGAATTGATATTTCAATGAATGGTGGACCTGGTCAGCTGACGTCTTTGTTTCTTCAAGGTTCAAATAGCAATCATGTCCTTGTTTTACTTGATGGTGTTGCTATCAATGATTCAGCCACTGGAGTAGCTGCTATTCAGAATATTAATCCTGACTTTATTGATAAAATTGAAATAGTTAAAGCGCCTAGAACCAGCCTCTATGGCTCTCATGCAATTGGTGGTGTCATTAATATTTTCACTAAGAAAGATAATGGAAATAATTTAGAAACCACTCTCACAACTGGCTCGGATAATATGAAAAATATAAATCTCATGGCCTCTAGAAATAAAGAGAATATGACAAGTGGTTTGCAATGGAGTCATTATCAAACCGATGGTTTTCCTACTAAGCTTAATAGTACTATTGATAATGGCTATGATAATAATTCACTGCATGGCTACTTCCAAATCAAAGATACACATAAGATAATCAAAACTAGTATCTGGAGTTCATCAGGTACGACTGAATATATGGATTTTTTTCTCAGTCCAATCAGTCAGGACTTTGATAATCTTGTCTCTGCAATTAATGTAATAAATCCAATCAATGATTTATGGTCATCCAGTCTTAATCTTAATTTAAGTAAAGATAAAATTGATCAAAATTATTCCGCCGACTTTAATCACAGCAAAAAACTATCATTGGAATGGCAAAATACTGTTCAATGGAATCCTTCCAATGATTTAATTATTGGTTATATTCATGAAAAAGAAGACTTTAATGCCAGCAATTATGGACTGGTTGTAGATACTGAGATATCGAGTGATGCAGTTTATTTAGAAAATCTTACATTGCTTGATAAACATCAATTATTAATGGCTGTAAGGTTAAATAATAAAGAAAAGATCCAAGATCAAACCACTTGGAATTTGGAGTATGGCTATAAAGTAAATACCAGTATCAAGTTTATTGCCAATCTAGGCAAAGCAATTCGTGATCCTTCTAATTTTGATCTTTATGGTTTTGGTGGAAATCAAACATTAATTCCTGAAGTATCAAATAATAAAAGTATTGGCATTCAATATTCACCAGAAGGATTGAGCCGTATTGAACTGAGGTTTTATGAAAATAAGATCAATGAGTTAATAGCTTTTAACTATTCTGATTTCAAACTCTACAATATTGAAGAAGCATTGATCCAAGGCTTTGATCTTCAGTTCTCCACCTTAATCATGAAATGGGAATTTAATGTTAATGCGACACTCCAAGAAGCGGATAACTTGACCAATCAGAGTCGTTTATTGAGAAGGCCTAAAAGTTCCATTGGAATTGGCTTAAGAAGAAACTTTGGGAAACTAGACCTTAATCTGAATATGGCAAAAAACTCATCCCGTATTGATTTTGGAAATGTGAAGTTACATCCTTATTTGATTGGAAATATAGTCATGCGATATCGAATGAATGATCGCTTATCTTTTAAAGCAGCATTAAATAATTTTACTGATGAAGAATACACATTAGCCAATGGCTATAAAACAGAGACAAGAAAAATATTCGTAGGATTCAACTACAGGCCTTCGCTGTAAAAATTTTTTGCTTCTATAGCTTCATAAACGATAAGATATCTATAAGAAAGAGGATAAAATATGGCCAATAGATTAACAAAGATTTTCACAAAAAAGGGCGATGATGGCTCCACTGATATTGGTGGCAATCAACGAGTGCCTAAATACGATCAAACGATACAAGTCTATGGATCAATTGATGAGCTAAGTGCTGCTATCGGATTGATAACAACTGAAGAAAATATACCCAAACATATCCTGGACTTCCTTAATGGAGTGCAACAAAACTTATTCAATCTCTCTGGTGAAATATCAGCCCCTCAATTCAAAAGTATTGATGAAAAAAAAGTAATTGCTATTGAAACGTTCATCGATGAATTGAATGAGAGATTACCGCCACTGAAAGATTTTGTTGTCCCAGGAGTAAATAAAAGCTCCACATTTACTCATCAATCCAGGGCAATATGTAGAAGAGCTGAGAGAGAATTATTCAAATTGGCTGAAGAAAAAGAGGTGAATCAACAATCACTGAAATATATTAATCGATTATCGGATGCATTCTTTGTCATAGCTAGGACTTTAGCACGAGAAGAAGGTGAAGAAGAAATCTGGAATCATGAAAGAAAATAATGAAAAGCTTTTTTAATACATGAATATAGAAATAATTCTAGAGCCAGAAAAGTAATGATAATTATCGATTGGTTAATACTTGAAGTTAGACGACGATATCTAAAAAAATTCTTATCTCAATCAACACAACATAAGAAGAGAAATAAAAAAGAAGTTTTAAGAATAAAGGATAACAAGCCTCATGAGGTATTTTATCTCCATCAAGTTGATGACCCCTACAGTCATCTTTGTTGCCAAGTTCTAGATCAATTGATTGCTAGCTATGAAATAAAAATAATACCTTTGGTTGTAGGAATGCCACCTCAATCAACCACACCTGAGATAGAGCTTTTAAAACAACACAGTATTGATGATGCGACTATTATTGCTCCGTACTACGGTTTGGATTTTTCTACTAAGAGAAATGAGATACCTATAGAGATGGTAGAGAAAGCACAATCAATTCTGTTATCAACAAATTCTCGCCAATTTGCCTCTAAAGCCAAAAGGGTTGGTGAAGCACTTTGGCAGAACAATAGTATAGCTCTTGATGAGATGATGAAAAATATAAAACCAATTACTAATGAAGAGCTAAAAGAAAGGATTGAGATCAATAATAAAAAACGAAAACAACTTGGTCACTACCTTGGTGCTGTATTTGCTTATGAAGGAGAATGTTACTGGAGCATTGATCGTTTACCATTTTTAGAAGAAAGATTGAAACACCTAAATGTTAGAAAAGATAATAAAGAATTAGTGATAAAACGGAATTCTTTGAAAAAAAATACACCCTTGACCTCTTCCCAAAAAATGACAATTGATTTTTTCATTTCAGCTAGAAGTCCCTATAGTTATCTAGCTCTAAAGCAACTGATAGAACTCAAAAAACAATTGCCACTGAAAATAAATTACCGCCCAATTATGCCTATGGTAATGCGAGGGATGAAAATTGATCTTGAGAAAGGTTTATATATATTGAGTGATTGCAAAAGAATAGCAAATCAAAAAGAAATTGCTTTTGGTAATATTACTGACCCTTTAGGAAGAGCCGTTGAACGTTGTTATTCTTTATTTCCATATGTTAAAAGACTCAATAAAGAAGAAGAATTCTTTAACCTATTCCTTACCGCTGTTTGGTCAAATGGACAACATGGTTATTTAAATAAAACTTTAAAAAATATAATACGAAAACTTGACTTATCTTGGAATGATGCAAAAAAAGAGTTGGATACAAATTACTGGAGAGAGGAAATAGAAAACAATAGAAAAGCTATGTATAACATTGGCAAATGGGGTCCACCTAGTTTTGCAGTAAAAAATCAAAACAATGAAGTTCTAACAAATCTTTGGGGGCAAGATAGAATATGGTTAATAGAAGAAATAATGTATTTAATGAAAGATAAAGATAAATAATATAAATTAGTAAACAATTTTTAACTTATCAAAACCCTAATCATGAAAGAAAATGAAAAAGTATTTATAACTGGAGCGAGCAGTGGAATTGGTGCTTACATTGCTATTGAGTATTCAAAAAAAGGAGCCATACTAGGTTTGGCTGCTAGACGTGAAGAAAAACTTATCAAAATAAAACAACAATGTTTGGATGCAGGTGCTAAAGAAGTGATCACTTATTCACTTGATGTTACCAATCAAGAAAAATCCAATCGTATTTGTCACGAATTCATGGAGCACTCTGAAAATGGAATTGATACAATCATAGCAAATGCAGGTATAGCGTATTCAGATCATTTATCTTCTGGGGATGCTTCACAAATCAATCAAACATTGGTTACCAACATACTTGGTGTAACAAATACAATATTACCGTTCATTCCGACCATGAAAGATAAAAAAAATGGCAAAATTGTAATTATTTCTTCAATCGCAAGTTTTAGTTTGCCAGCGTTCTTTGGAGGCTATGCAGCGTCAAAAGTAGCGGTTCGAAGACTTGCTGATACCTGGAGAGGCTATCTTAAAAAATACAATATCCAAGTAACGACTATATGCCCTGGCTACATTAAAAGTGAATTAACAGACATCAATGAATTTGATATGCCTTTTTTAATGGATACGGATGTGGCTGCAACTAAGATTGTCAAAGCGATTGATAATGGTAAAAAAACCTATATTTTGCCGTGGCAATGGAGGCCGATTATTTTCATCTCCAATTTACTAGGCAAGCGTTTTCTATCAAGAATATAGATTTCTATGCACAATCAAGCCATTGTTTTTTTGGACATGGATGGTGTCCTAGCAGATTTTTTCAGAGCCTTTGCTGATTGGGCAGGAGTCAATCATTGGAAAGAACTTTCTGAAGAGGAGCTGGCAGAACAACTGGATCGAATAATAGGAAGTGATTTTTTTGCAAACATACCCAAGACCTCTTCTTGTGATCACATTATTGAATTAGCTCTTGGATTTTCTGGATCGTATTCAATACTTTCATCGCCATTAAGAAACGATGAAGAGAATACAATCGCCCAAAAAAAGAAATGGATTCAAAATAATTTGTCTCCCTTGCCAGAAGAAATATTTATTGTTCGAGAGAAATCTCCTTTTGCTCAATACCAAGGAACAAAAAATATTTTAATCGATGATCGCCCTGATAATATTATTCAATGGAAAGAAGCTGGTGGTATTGGAATACGCTATCAAGCCAATAAAGATGGCATTGAATTAATTGAAAAAGAATTGATTAAAGTCCAGCTATAATTTTTCAGTCGTATCTTAATTCAACTAATTCATACCAAGTCTGCATATAGCCAGTGACTGAGGCCTGAACGACAATAAAATCATCTTCAGTAAGCCAAATATCATAGGGTGGATGTTTGACACCTTTATTGAATCCAACATCATCAATATAACTAAAGTGATGGCAATTAAATACCCCTGCTTGAACTGTGATCTCTTCCATACCATGATATTGACAACCTATGGTTAATTCTGAGATTAATGGTGGTGTGGCACCTCTATGATCGAGTGATGGCATAAAACACCTCATGGTTTCAACCACAGGTCCATTACTGATGTCAATTGATTTACAGTTAAAGCCATCTCCTACTATTGGGTGTGTTCCAAATGCATGAAAAGACCCATTTGTTTTTTCTTTTTGTGAGATACGATCTATGGATGGTCCGAAAGATTCACACTCTATAATCCCATCACCCGTTTCATCTAAATCAAAATGAAACCAGCCCGAACCCATGAATTCATCACCGACTGTCAAACGTATAAAACAATCCGTTGGTTTATTATTCTTGTCTTGAGCTAGAATTACATCTCGCATGACTGATGGCTGTGGCTCTTCAATTTCACAATGAGCTCTCAATGTGACTTTACCATCGTTATGCTTGGTTATATGAAATGTTTCATGCCCTCTGGGCTGATTCATCAATTCTTCTTTTTTTGATGTATAAGCAATTCGTCCGAAAATATTTTGATGTTCCATAAATAAGATTCTTTAGCTTTTATAAAAATATTTAGTTGTTTTTTGATGCTCTTTCAAAAAATCAACCGGTTTAAATCTCTCTCCATACTGGTCAACTAATTCTTCCATCTGAGTTAAAATGAGTTCAAGATTTTTATCAAGCATTCTAAATGGGCCACCTTCAAAAGGAGGGAAACCCATACCAAATATAGCTCCTATATCCCCATCTTTTGGATTGCTTATAATACCTTCAGAAAGAGTTAATGCTGCTTCATTTAACAAGGAGAAAAGTAATCGATTCTGAATAATTTTCAATGGAATTTTATTTTGATTCCCTCTTTCAATCAAAGAATCAACAGAGGAATTAACACTCAATTTTTTACCGGTTTTAGGATCATAGAGATAGAAACCTTTACCGCCTTTTTTTCCAAGCAAGCCTGCTTCATCATGCATCTTCTTAGCAGTAAAAGAGACTTCCTTCCTTGTTTTTTCATCCATTGCTAAAAGTCGATCTTCACTAATGACATCAGCACAAACATCCAAGCCTACATGATCCATAAGTGTTAGTGGTCCCATAGGGAACCCAATTTTCATTATGGCACTATCTATTGACTTTGCGTCTACACCTTCATCAAACATTTTTAGTGCTTCATTCATATAAGGCCCTAAAATCCTATTCACATAAAAGCCAGGACTGTCTTTAACTATGATGCAAGTCTTACCTTGTCTAACACCAAGATCATAGCTCGCGGCCACTACATGTTCAGAAGTGAATGGGGTTCTTATTATTTCTAATAAAGGCATAAGTGGCACAGGAGAAAAATAGTGCATTCCAATAATATTCTCAGGTCTCTTAGCAGATTCAGCCATTTCTGAAATAGACAAAGATGATGTATTCGATGCAATAATTGTATTGCTGTTTGTTTGGGCTTCAAGGTCTGCAATAATCTCTTTTTTTAAATTCATGTTTTCAAAAACAGCTTCTATGACTAAATCAACTTTTGAAAACTCGCTGAGAGTAACATTGCCTCTCATGCGATGAATGATCTTTTTAGCTTCTAAGGATGTCATGGCTTTTCTTTTTACTTTCTTCGAAAGTCGCTTCCATATTTCTGTTTTTGCATGTGAGATACTTTTATCTGCTACATCTGTTATTAATACATCCAATCCATTTTTTATAGAGACCTCTGCAATGCCAGCACCCATGAATCCAGCGCCCATAATTCCCATGGACTCAATCCTTGAAAAAGATGAAGTAATAGGATTTTTCTTTTTCTCTGTGGATGTAAAAAAGATGTTCATCAATTCTTTACTCACGTCACCAATAATCAGTTCTTCACACAATTCAGACTCTCTCTGATACCCTGCCTTGATGCCTTTCTTTAATCCTGTCTCAACACAATCAATAATGGCTAACGGTGCTGGATAATGTCCTTTGGTCATCTTTTGAATGGTCTTTCTTGCTTGACTAAAAACCAAACGATTGCCAAAAAATGTATGATCCAAAAATCGGTTCATTAAGGTTTTCTTACGCTTCCTTTGGAATGCATTGTCTTTTAGCTTTTTAACCATGGAGCAAGCTGCAATTAAGAGTTTGTTTTGGTTAACTACTTCATCAACCAGGCCCATTCTTAAGGCTTTCTTTGCAAAGATATTCTTACCCGTGAGCATCATATCCAACGACGCACTTGCACCAATTAATCGAGGAAGTCTTTGAGTCCCTCCTCCTGCTGGTAAAATACCTAATTTTACTTCAGGTAAGCCAAATTTTGTCCGACTATCATCTGAAGCTATTCTACCCTGACAAGCCAAAGTAATTTCTAGGCCAAGCCCATAACAAACACCATGAACTGCAGAGACAATTGGTTTTGGAAAATCTTCTAAGTATTGAAGAAATCGATGTCCTTCCTCAAAGATGGGAATGAAATCTCCTTTCTTTTCCGCTTTGAACGAATGAATGTCAAAACCAGCAATAAAATCCTTTTTCTTACTGATCAATACCATGCCCTCAATAGAATCATCATTAGCCAAAGAGAGAAAGGTATCTTCAAAATCACTGAGTAAATCAAAGGACATAACATTTTGCTCTGAACCCGATTTATCAAGCCAAATAACAGCTATATTGTCCCTAATTTCTATCGTTACATTTTTACTTTGATCTGAGTTCATATTTTTTATCACTGATACTTTTCAATAATCATCGCATGGCCATGAGCACCTGCAGCACAAGCGGCAATTAAAGCATACCTTCCATTCTCTCTGATTAATTTATTAGAGGCCATTGTAAGTAGGCGTGAGCCAGTTGCTCCAAATGGATGACCAATAGAAAGTGAGCCGCCTTCGGTATTAATTTTTTCCATTGGAATCTTCCCTATGCTTCTCTTTAAGCCAAGCTTATCTCTTGAAAACTCATCCGACTCTAAGGCTTTTAATACCGCAAGCACCTGGCCAGAAAAAGCCTCATGCAACTCAAAGAAATCAATTTCATCCAAACTGAGCCCAGTTTTTTGTAATACCTTGGGAATTGCATAGGCAGGCCCTAGCAGCAATTCATCGTCTAGGCTTTGGCCTGTGAATACGAAATCAACAATTCTTGATTTAGGCTTTAAATTGAGTTCGACTGCTTTTTCTTCCGTCATAATCAATGTCGCAGCTGCTCCATCGGTTAAAAAAGAAGAATTGGCCGCAGTAAAAGTGCCATGTTTTTTATCAAAAACTGGTTTTAACTTTGCAATTGCTTCAGCTGTGGTATCCCCTCTAATGCCATTATCTTCTTTAATAGGTATAAATCCAGGTGGCAATGAAACCTCAATAATATCTTCAAAAGCGCCCTCTTCATTTGCTTTCGATGCCAGTTGATGAGAGCGAGCAGCAAAAGCATCTGTTTCTTCTCGGGTTACGCCGTATTTTGAAGCAATAATTTCTCCATCATCTCCCATGCTTCTTTTTGTGAAAAACTCAGAAATACTAGGTGGATCAGGCAAAAAATCAGTTGGTCTTAATGACAATAAAAACTGTAGGCCTTGAAGTGGTGATTTTATTTTTTGTGCCTTAATGAGTTTTTTTCTCATACTTCTCTTATAACCAATAGGAGCATCCGAAGCACTCTCAACGCCTCCTGCTATTATGACTTCAGATTGCCCTGATAATATATTTCCAATAGCATCAGCTATGGCTCGATTGGAAGAAATACAGGCTTGACTAACGGTATAACATGGCACTGAATCTGGAATACCAGCAAGCAATGCGGATTCTCTTGCTACATTGTGTGTTTTAACATTGGAGACTACATTTCCCATAATGACTTCATCAATATCAAATGGGCTAATACCCGATCGAGTTAAAAGACCTTTAATAGCAAGGTGACCTAATTCATATGTAGACAGATCATCGTATCCAGTTCCTGATCTTAAAAAAGGGATTCTGGCACCTTCTATAAATACGATATTTTTGCTAAAAGCCATTTTACTATCACTCCTGAGGTTGCATAGTTTAGAATAGAAACTAAAGATAAATTAATCAATATTATATCTCCAATATTAATATTAGAGTGCTATGAGAAGCAAAAGAAAACAAAGATTTTATTGTCAGACTATCCAAGAAGGTGCAGAAGAAATGATTCTGTCCGGAGATACAGCTCATCACTTAACTAAAGTTTTACGATTTAAGCCAGGAGACATATTGACAATTTTTGATGGAAGTGGTTTTGAATGGGATTCAAAAATACTGGATAAAAAAAGAAAGTCGGTTGTGGTTAAGTTACTCGCAAAAAACAAACCCATTGTGGAATCGCCATTAAAAATTACTTTGATGCAATCGGTATCAAGAAGTCAAAGAATGGATTTAGTGGTTCAAAAAGCAACCGAATTAGGAGTTCATCGAATTGTACCCATGCTAACCAATAACTCAGTGGTTCAATTGGACAGTAAAAATGCCAAAAAAAAAATAGATCATTGGAAAAATATTATTATCAATGCTGCTGAACAATCAGGCAGAGTGACTTTACCATTAATAGAAGAGCCAACTCAACTGAATGAAACATTGCTACATTTGTATAAAAATGAACATGCCTTCTTTCTGGATACAACTGGAACAACAAACTTAGGATCAAAAAAAGCAGACAGTATAACCATAGCTATTGGTCCTGAAGGTGGTTTTACTGAGGTTGAAAAAAATATGGCAGATCAAGCTGGCTATCACATTGTAAAAACTGGTCCCAGACTCTTAAGAACTGAAACTGCACCAATTATGGCTATCAGTATTTTACAATATCTATATGGGGATCTAGCCAATTAGTTTAAGATGATGAGTATTAATATAAGAAAAAAATAATCAGTATGAAATTAGCAGTAATCATGGACCCAATCAATGAGATCATTCCTCAAAAAGATGGCACTTTGGATCTACTATTAGAGGCACAATCCAGATCTTATGAAATAACTTATTTTGAACAAAAAGACCTCAAAATAATGGATGGAAAAGCTATCGGTTCAGGGAAAAAATTACAGGTTGAAGACAACCCGGATAAATGGTTTTCATTCAAAGAAGATCATGAAACGGAATTGTCTTATTTTGACATTATCCTAATGAGAAAAGACCCACCATTTAATACTGAATACATCTACGCCACCTATATACTTGACTTGGCAGCTGCAGATGGATCATTGGTGGTCAATCGCCCTGATGCTTTAAGAAATTTTAATGAAAAAGTAAGTATCAGTCTCTTTCCTCATGTAACTCCTAAAACTTTAATCAGTTGTGCAGAAAAAGAACTGAGAGGCTTCATTGCAAAACAAGATAAAACAGTGGTTAAACCCCTCGATGGTATGGGAGGTAAATCAATCTTCATCATTGATAAAAATGATCTCAACACTAGATCTATTCTTGAAGCGGTTACTTCTGACTTTACAAAAACTATTATGGCGCAAACCTATGTACCAGAAATCACAGCTGGTGATAAAAGAATACACATCGTTAATGGAAAACATTGTGAGGTTCTTCTTGCAAGAATACCCTCTGAAACGGATCATCGTGGAAACCTAGTTATGGGTGCTAAGCCTGAAGTGCAGCCCTTAAGTGATAGGGATAAGGAAATATGCAATACCATTGCACCTACATTAGTGGAAAATGGAATTCTATTTGCTGGAATTGATGTTATTGGAGATTTTTTAACAGAAATCAATATCACAAGCCCTACTGGCATGAGAGAAATTGATAAATACCATCAGTATAGTGTTTCAGCGATTCTCTTTAATCAATTAGAAAAGATATTGAATGAAAAATAATCAATCGATCATTGATAATTTAACCGGTCAATTACTGATTGCTTCGCCGAATTTGAATGATCCAAATTTTATTAGAACTGTCACTCTGATCTGTGAAAATAATGCGATGGGATCACTTGGACTCATTATTAATAAACCTGCACAAAGCACTATAGAAGACATTTTTAACGAACTCGATATTCAAACCTTGGATGAATTCAATAGCATACCTATTAATGCAAGGAGGTCCTATGGGAATGGAAAGAGGCTTTGTTATCCATAATGATGGTGAATACAAGCACACATCAATCATCAATAAACAATTCAATATCACTACTTCAAAAGATATCTTAGAGGACATATCAACTGGAAATGGACCTACAGATTCACTGCTAATCCTAGGTTATGCAGGCTGGGGGGCTGGTCAACTGGAGGAAGAGCTAAAAACTAATTCTTGGTTATGTGCGCCCTCAGATGAAAATATCTTATTCAAAACGCCCTATCAAAATAGATGGGAGCATGCCATTCATAGGCTTGGTATAAATAGCAACAATATGTCAGATGAAATTGGCCATGCTTAAGCTTAAACAGTATTGAGTGAAATGAGTGCAAGTATTATAATAGGTTTTGATTTTGGTACGAAAAAAATGGGCGTAGCCATTGCACAAACCATTACAAATACTGCTACCCCTATGCCAGCAATAAAAATGGTTAATGGTCAGCCAAAATGGAATGAACTGGATGCAATCATTTCAGATTATAAACCCAATAAAGCCATCATTGGTCTTCCAGATTCAAAGAATCAACAAACTATAAAGCTCATCGAAAAAATTAAAATATTCTCATCTGCGTTAGAAAAAAAATATACAATTCCAACAATATTGATCAATGAGGGTTTTAGCACTCAAATGGCAAAACAAGAATTGAAAGAAAAGAGAAACTCTGGAATCTTAAAAAATAGAATTAAGAAAGGACAAGCGGATAGCACCGCTGCAAAAATTATTTTGGAGCAATGGCTCCAATCAAATTAATATGGCTATTGAAACATATAAGGATCAGAACTTTTGAAACATCTGCTTTATTTAAGAGATCTGAATAAAGACTTAATCGATGAACTCCTTGAGTCAGCAGAATATTTCTTATCGAAGAAGAATAATGTTTCGATGACAGAACAAATATTACAAGGCATTGATCTTGCTAATATCTTTTTCGAACCCAGTACAAGAACTCGCAGCTCCTTTCAAATAGCTGCGAGAAAACTAGGAAGCAATGTTCTGAATATTGATGAAGAGCACTCCTCAAGAACCAAAGGTGAAACAATCATTGATACAATCAAAACACTTGAGGCAATGGGTGTTACTTATTTTATAATTCGTCATAAGGAGCAGGGATTCTTAGAAACTGTCTTAGAGAAAATTGGAGAAGATTCGCACTTAATCAATGCAGGTGAGTCATCAGTGTCTCATCCAACACAAGGCTTGCTTGATCTTCTAACCATTAAAAGACATAAGAGTAATTTTCAGGACATTAAAGTAACCATAGTGGGTGATATCAAACATTCAAGAGTCGCTAGATCACTGGTAGAGGGTTTATCGATTATGGGGACCGGTCAAATATCCTTGGTCTCCCCGAATGAATTTAAGCCAGATATGAGCCATTATCAGAATGCGGATCATACCGATGACCTAGCAATTGGACTGAAACAAGCAGATGCAGTTGTAGCACTAAGAGTGCAGAAAGAAAGAATTCAAGAATTAAATAATGATATAGATTCTGGTCATTACTTTGAAGCTTATGGATTAACTGATGAAAAGATAGCAAATTGCAATGACAAAGTTATTGTCATGCACCCAGGACCAATGAATAGAGGCATAGAAATTTCCAATGAAGTTGCCGATGGCCCTCATTCAGTAATCAATGAACAAGTCACAAATGGTATAGCAATGAGAATGGCTCTATTATCCTTAATCCAGAGTAGGCATTCATCATCATGAATCAAAAGACTTCAACTGTTTTTGAAGAAAAAGCAAAGGTTATTTCACACAAAGAATACGCCGATCAACAATTTGTTCTAACTCTTGAGGCACCAAAGTCAGCATCAAAAGCAAAACCAGGAGAATTTGCATTTATCGATTGTGGAGAAAACCATCTACTGAGAAGACCGCTTTCCTACTTGAGAAATAATGCCAGCAACAACACTGTCGAATTTATGTATAAAATCTTAGGACCTGGGCTCGAAGCCTTAAGCAAATTAAAGCAAGGCGATCATGTGAATCTTATGGGTCCTATTGGAAATGGCTTTAGCCTTGAAGACCCTGTTAAACAACCAGTTATGATTGGTGGTGGTGTCGGCATACCACCAGTGCTATTTCTAGCAGAATATCTAAAACAGTGCAATGAAGCTTGCCAGCCCATCGCTTTTTTTGGCTCTGAACTACCTTTTCCTTTTGCTTTAACTCAGTCAAACATAAACATCGCTGGTGTAAAAAAAGAAATCAATACCACGATTCAATCCATGGAAAAACTTGATATCGCTTGTCGATTATCCAGCTTTTCTAATTTTGAAGGATGCTATCCAGGCTATGTTACAGAATTGGCTGATCAATGGTTGCGTGGTTTAACTAAAGAAGAGAAAGGTGAAGTAATTATTTATGCGTGTGGTCCTGAGCCAATGTTGGCAGCCACCAGTAAATTAGCTTATTCTCATGGAGTGAATTGTAAACTATCCCTGGAAGAATTTATGGCATGCGCTATCGGGGGTTGTGCTGGCTGCACTGTTAAAGTTTATTTACCTGAAGGTGAAGCCATGAAAAGAGTATGTGTGGATGGTCCAGTATTTGATGCGATAAGCATTTATCCCAATGAATCAGATTGAGAAGAACTACCTTTTAATACAGGCTAACATTGCAAAATTGATTGAAAATAACAATCTTGTGATTCAATCTCCTACTCTTATTGCAGTAACAAAAAAAAGGTCTATTGCAGAAATAAATACGGCCTATCAATTAGGTATTAATCACTTTGGTGAAAACTATCTTCAAGAAGCTATTGAAAAAATTAATTTATTTAAAGAACAAGCAACTTGGCACTTTATTGGCTCAATTCAATCAAATAAAACAAAATTAATTGCGAAGAATTTTGATTGGGTTCACACGATTACTCGAATTAAAGTGGCACAAAAACTCAATGAATACAGAACTTCAAAAATGCCATTGTTAAACATTTGCATACAAGTGAAACTCGATGAGAGTGATGTAAGAGACAGTCTATCTATTGATCAGATTCCAGAATTAATGAAAGAATTAGACGTCTGCTCCAACTTAAAAGTTAGAGGATTAATGGGAATAACTCACCCTGATGCTTCATTGCAACATCGTGTTCAATGCTTTAAAAGATTAAAAGAAGCTTTTGATGCCATCAATCAAAGTGGCTATAGTATGGATACAATCTCTCTTGGAATGTCTGATGATTATGAATTAGCCATTCAAAATCATTCAAATATGATTAGAATAGGCACAGCATTATTTGGTATGAGAAAATAAATTTAGATTTTTTGTTATGTATGAGAATAAAAAAATAGGTTTCATAGGTGGAGGAATGGTTGCAGAAGCAATCATTCGAGGATTGATTCTGCATGGACACAATGCAGCCAATATTTATGTATCAGACCCCTCTGAGAAAAGAAGAGAATTACTATCGATACTCAATAAAAAATTGAACATTGATGTGAGTAATAATACCACTGTTGAACAATCTGAAATTGTCATCATGGCTGTTAAACCACAAGTTTTTATAAGTGTTGCAGAGGACATAAAAATCAGCCAGTCTCAACAGAATACAATGATTATGTCGGTTGCAGCTGGAATTGAAATGAAACAAATGCAAAATATTTTTGGAGATAAAACAAAAATATGCAGAGTAATGCCTAATACACCTTGTTTGGTTGGCCAAGGAATATCGGCCCTAATACAATCCAATTTAAGTGAGTCAGAAATTGTTCTGGCTACTTATATTTTTAATTCTGTAGGAAAAACAATATGGATCCAAGATGAAGAATGGATGCACACCATAACCGCCGTTTCTGGGAGTGGACCAGCTTACTTTTTTCATATGATGAATGTCCTCAAGCTGGCTGGAAACAAAGCTGGTATTCCAGAAGAAATATCAAAAGCTCTTGCCATACAAACTGCCTTAGGCGCGAGTCATTTAGCGTTGAATAGTTCGGACGATCTTGAAACCTTAAAAAAGAAAGTCATGTCACCTGGAGGAACCACTGAAGCAGCATTTGATTCTTTAATGGAGAATAAACTTGATAAGATATGGGAAGAAGCGATTGCTTCTGCGAAGCAAAGATCAATTGAATTAGGCGATCAGGAAGATTAATTACAACTCTTGGAAGAGATATAAAGCAAGATGCACCTTTTTTTATTCTTATTTAAAACACTGGTTGATTTACTGATAATTGGTTTAATGCTCAGGATATTCTGCTCGCTCTGGATCAATAACACCAATCCAATTCATCAGGCCATTGTCTTGATGACTAATCCATTGATTAGACCATTGTCACCATACATCAGAAACAAGAATCAATTGATACTTCTCCTAGTTGGTTTGTCATTAATGATTAAATTTTTCTCCCTCTGGTTTGCATTCTCCCTTTATTGTTTGGTAGGACTGAACCTACTTCAATTATTGGCTTTGAGTCTAATGACCTTGATAACCTTTGTTTTAAAACTCTTTTTCTTTGGTATTTTAGCCCATGCAATTTTAAGTTGGTTGGCTCCAAATAATTATAGCCCTGCATCGGATTTTATCAGACAATTGATCGTCCCGATTCTCGGACCAATACAAAAGAGATTGCCTTACCCAGCTGGTTTAGATTTTTCACCTTTTATTGCCATAGTGATCATTCAGTCTCTTATAATGATAGTTCCAATTAATAGTGTTTTGACCCAAGTGGAATGCACCAATTTGTATCAAATACTATAATATGAATAGGGTATGAAAGTAGTAAAAGTCAATATTTATAAACACGATATGCAGCTCAAAGCACCGTGGGCCATTGCTGGAAGAGTTATGGAATCAGTTGAAAATATTTTTATTGAACTGACAACCGAAGAGGGACTTATTGGTCTAGGATCTTGCGCTCCCTCGCCCGATGTGACAGGAGAATCAGTTGAAAAATCTCATGAAAAAATTAAGCATTTCTCTAAGGATTTAATAGGGGTTCATCTGGATGATGCAAGCCATGTATTTGACTTACTAGAAAATAATTTAAAGAATTTCCCTGCTGCAAGATCTGCTATCGATATGGCAATCTATGACTTATTGTCTAAATCAGAAGACAAATCACTTATTGATCTACTGGGGAGATCAATAAGGACTCTTCCCACTTCGATTACAATAGGTGTATCTTCTTTTGAAAAAACTGTAGCTGATGCTAAAGCACATATTGATAATGGATTCTCTCATCTAAAAATTAAGATTGGTGAAAATGTCGATGAAGACATTGAAAAAGTATCCGCTCTTTTTGACATAAGCCCTGAATCTGTATCAATTCGTGTCGATGCAAATCGAGGCTACTCATTGAAAGATTTAGAAAAGTTTTACGATCGCACTCACCATTTAGGTTTGGAATTAATTGAACAGCCATTGGAAGTAGATAAAAATAAAGAAATGTTAAATTTTTCCGATGACATCAGGGCAATCTGTGTTGCTGATGAAAGTCTTCACTCACCCGCTGATGCCATTGCTTTGGTTTCAAATCCAAAACCTTTTGGAGTTTTTAATATCAAACTAATGAAATGCGGAGGCATACATGAAGCCTTGAAAATTGCTAAAATAGCTGAAAATGAGGGTATTGCTTTGATGTGGGGTTGCATGGATGAAAGTAAAATTAGTATTGCTGCCGCACTGCATGCAGCATTCTCATCTTCTGCAACCAAGTATATTGATTTAGATGGTTTTTTTGATTTGGGTTGGGATTTAGTCAGTGGAGGTTACATTTGCAATAATGGGATGATGGAAACCAATGGAAAACTAGGATTAGGAGTCTTTTGCAATGAATGATCCCAGAGGCACTGCCTTTGTCTACAGTGGCGGTTTATTAGATGAGATACATGCTAAAACAGCCCATGGTTTGCTCAGATATTCTGAACGATTCAGTATTCTTGGAATGCTTGATCAAAAGTTTCAAGGTCGCAGTTCAGATGAGATAATCTCAAATTGCAAACTAAACACCCCAATCTATAAAGATTTTGAGACTGCGTGTCAGTCGTTAAATCAAAAGCCTGATTTTCTCGTAATCGGAGTTGCATTTGGAGGAGGAAAACTTCCCAATGAACACCGTCAGGTGGTTGTGGATGCTTTAAATAAGGGTGTTAATGTGGTCTGTGGATTGCATGAAGTTCTAGGAGACGATCCAGATTTTAAAATTATTGCTGAACAAAATGGTGCAGAGATTTTTGATATTAGAAAACCAAAAAATATCGATCAACTCTCTTTTTGGAGTGGAAAAATACTCAGTTTAGAAACACCCAGAATTGCTGTATTAGGAAGCGACTGCGCAGTAGGGAAAAGAACAGCGTGTCAATTTCTAACCAAAGCATTGAATCAACAATCCATTAAAACAGAGGTTATTTACACCGGGCAAACAGGCTTTCTGCAAGGCTTCAAACATGGTTTTATTCTTGATTCAACAATGAATGACTTTGTTTCAGGTGAGTTAGAGAAAGCAATCTTGGAGTGTGAAAAAGAGAGTCAACCCGACTTGATGCTGATTGAAGGCCAATCCTCTCTCAGAAATCCATCTGGACCTTGTGGCTCGGAATTGCTCTTATCTGCTGATGTCCAGGGCGTTATTCTGGTGCATCCATTTGATAGGAAATATTTTGATAACTTTGAAGAGTTTAAATGTGAACTGCCCACTCTAATAGAAGAAATAGAATTAATAAAAAGTTATGGAAAAGAAACTCTAGGCATTTGCATCAATTGCAATGATAAAGACTTCAACTCTGAGACAATAGTTCAAGAAACTGGGATTCCTGCCATCAATCCAATTCATCAAAAACTTTCACCGATTATTGAGAAGATAAAAAATACTATTTTGTGAATACTTGGTGTTTAATCTTTAATACTATTGAGTTGGATACGTAGAGTAAATCTGCAATCTTACG
>Ga0209140_1000336_pt1 | contig 26620 bp, 22 predicted proteins | sample SaaInlV_120m_DNA_3_FD_184666 | JGI IMG/M metagenome (GOLD analysis project Ga0209140, IMG submission 184666) | Marine microbial communities from expanding oxygen minimum zones in the Saanich Inlet - Saanich Inlet SI073_LV_100m_DNA (SPAdes) (version 2) | ecosystem: Environmental > Aquatic >... | reverse complement strand
CTAGAACCCCACACCCCGCCTGACGATGGTCAAAGCACACTGATTCATGGTGATTACCGTCTTGATAACCTGATCATCGCGCCCAGTGAGGGTCGGATACAGGCAGTCATCGACTGGGAGTTATCGACACTGGGCCACCCTTTTGCTGATCTTGCGTATTTCTGTATGTGTCTGCGTATGCCAAACACAGGGCAGATTCAGGGTCTTGCCGGTATCGATCCGGCGCCACTGGGGATTCCTCGTGAACACGAGATCGTAGCGCAGTACTGCGAAAATCGCGGCATCAGCCAGATCGATCATTGGCGATTTTATCTCGCCTTCAGTTTCTTTCGTCTGGCGGCGATCTGCCAGGGAGTCATGAAGCGCGCTCTTGATGGTAACGCTTCGAGTGAGAAAGCTATCGCGGTAGGTGAGCTCACATCACAGCTCGCCCAGATGGGTATGGAAGTCATTAATAATCAGGAGGAATAATGGAGGCAATTGTCTGTGAGGCTTACGGTCCGGTGGACGACCTGGTGCTGCGCGAGCTGCCCGAACCCGTGCCTGGGCCGGGCGAGATTCGACTGCAAATCAGTGCAGTGGGTGTGAACTTTCCGGATGCCTTGCTGGTTCGAGGGTTGTACCAGGTCAAGCCGGATCTGCCTTTTGTTCCCGGTATTGAGTGTGCCGGCACCATTGATGCACTTGGCGAAGGCGTATCTGGTCTCGAGGTAGGAGACCGGGTTGCTGCCATGAGCCCGCGCTTTGGTACTTATGCCCAGGCAGTGGTGGTACCGGCCAGCCACGCTTACCTGCTTCCCGCGAGCCTGGAATTCACCCAAGCTGGAGGGCTGTTATGCGCCCATGGCACGGCTTATCATGCGCTCGTTCAACGCGGATCATTGCAAGCCGGAGAAACCCTCCTGGTGACCGGCGCGGCCGGCGGCACCGGCCTTGCCGCCGTGCAAATCGGCTGCGCCCTCGGTGCGCACGTCATCGCAGCCTGCTCGACACCAGAAAAATTAGAGGTAGCGAAACGCCACGGCGCCCATGCCGGTATCAACACCAGTGGGGACGACTTGCGCGGGGCAATACGGTCGCTGACCGGCGGCAACGGTGCAGACGTTATTTTTGATCCGGTCGGTGGCGAACTCGCAGACACCCTCAGTCGTTCAGTCGCCTGGCGAGGCCGCTGGCTGGTGATTGGCTTTGCCGGCGGTAAGATACCGCAACTGCCACTCAACCTGCCTTTGGTCAAAGGCTATAGTGTGGTTGGCGTATTCTGGGGAAATTTCTGCGAGAAAGAATCTGATCAGGCTCACCAGAACCACCAACAACTGTTCGAGCTCACTGCGTCTGGCGCTTTACAGCCGCAACTGCACGCTGTCATGCCGCTGGCTCAGGCCGCCAATGCTCTTCAACAAATCGAGCAGCGTACCGTTTGTGGCAAGATTGTACTTACGCCCTGACAAGATGCTCCGAGTAACCGACACACTCATCTTACCAATCGTTGGAATGCGAGGTTTATCCTTGCTAGCATTCCGACTTGTACACCGGAGATAATTCCCTATGGATTTCGCCTACTCGCCCAAAGTTGAAGGCCTGCGCACCCAGGTTCGCGAATTTATGGATGCCCACATCGTGCCGAAGATCGGCCAGTGGCAAAAAGAAGTACGCAACGGTACCTATCCGGTGTCGTTCATGGAAGATCTGAAAGCGCTGGCCCGTCAACAGGGGTTATGGAATCTTTTCCTGCCCGGTCTTAAAACCGATGAACCCGGCTCACCACTGACGAACCTCGAGTACGCGCCCCTGGCAGAAATTATGGGACGCGTTACCTGGTCATCGGAGCCATTTAACTGCAGTGCGCCCGATACCGGTAACATGGAACTGCTGCATATGTTCGCATCGCCCGAGCAGTACCAGCAGTGGCTCACGCCTTTGCTGAACGGCAAGATCCGCTCGGCTTTTGCTATGACCGAGCCCGACACAGCCTCATCGGATGCCTCAAACATCCAGACCCGGATTACCCGCGATGGTGATGATTACATCATTAATGGCCGCAAGTGGTGGATTACCAACGCCGCGCATCCCAACTGCAAGCTACTGATTGTGATGGGCAAGACCAACCCTGACGCAGATACTTACCACCAGCAGAGTATGGTGCTGGTACCTATTGATACCCAAGGTGTCACGGTGGTGCGAAACGTCACAGTGATGAACCACCTTCATCCGGAAGGCCACTGTGAAATCACCTTTAAGAATGTGCGCGTACCGGCGGGCAATCTATTAGGCGAGGAAGGCTCGGGATTTGCCCTGGCCCAGGCTCGGCTGGGACCTGGCCGCATCCATCACTGTATGCGTTCGGTCGGCGCCGCAGAGCTGGCGTTGGAATTGATGACCCGCCGAACGCAAGAACGAAAAACCTTTGGCCGTTATCTTCATGAACACGGTGCCGTTGCCGAATGGATCTCACGCTCGCGTATCGAGATCGAGCAAGCGCGCTTGCTGGTACTGAAAACGGCCTGGCTGATCGATGAGCACGGCGCCAAAGCTGCCCGTAAAGAAATCTCAATGATCAAAGCTCTGGTACCCCTGCTACACACCACCGTGCTCGACCGGGCAATGCAGGCCTTTGGTGCCATGGGCGTCAGCCCAGATACCCCGCTGGCCGATCACTGGACCTGGGGGCGAGCGCTGCGCTATGCCGATGGCCCCGACGAGGTGCATCATCGTGCTGTTGCCCGAATCGAGGTCAAAGAAAGCGCGGCGACCCCCTCTATACTAGACGCCTATCTAACCCCGTTCGAGCCCGATTGAATCGACGCAGCCGCTTTGCCAGCACCAAGCGTTCAGTGTCCTTAAAAAAAACCTTTTTTCCCCAGCGCTCGCGCTTCTTTTTGGGGCAGCGCTGGATCAATATCAGTCTGCGTGCCGTGCACCTGGCAAGCATCGTCCTGCTCGGAACATCTTTGCTCGCCATTAACACCGAGTATCTGCAGCAGGGGGCTGCATTGACTGTGCTGGGATCAGGGTTTGGCCTGGCCGTGCTGTATACCTTTTCAAATGGCGCCTGGCTGATCCAGTTGTGCGGTCAGGTAGTCATCGCCAAACTGGCATTAGTAACTGCGATGACGATATGGCCAGACGCCGCAGTGGTATTATTTTTTGTACTGATCGCCTTATCGACCGCTATCGCACATGCCCCGGCATCGGTTCGCCATTACTCTATTTATCACGGTCATCGACTGGATCATCTGCGCTGAAGACCAGGCCTCAGTTAAGGCCCCTAAGCAGATTCTGACTCTCGGGCAAACACTACCAGGTGATCGACTTCCAGGCGAACTGACACTTCGTCACCGATCTCAAAATTGGCGTGACTGGGAAAGAGCGCCAGCAATGTAATCTGGCTACTGGTACGCAATGTATACATGATCTCGGCTCCCTTAAACGCTCGACGCATCACTTGAGCCTTAACGGGGCCTTGCGAGTCGTATATCACGTCATCAGGTCGAATCAGCACTTCTACCTGCGATCCAACGACCCAACCTAATGCCGTGCCACTGTCCAGATTGCCAAGTGGGGTTGTCACGCGGTTTGCCGAGCATAACTCCCCGGCCAGAAATATGCCGTTACCGATAAAATCGGCTACAAAATGATTCTGCGGGCGATGATAAAGATTATAAGGGGTATCCCATTGCACGATCGCGCCATCTGCCATCACCCCAACCTTGTCCCCTAAGGCAAAGGCATCGTTCTGATCATGGGTCACCATCACGCAGGTGATGTCATTTTCCTTCAGCATATCGGAGACTTCCTGACCCATACGTTCGCGTAATTCCTGGTCGAGGTTGGAAAACGGCTCGTCCATCAATAACAAAAGCGGTCTCGGCGCGAGCGCCCGAGCCAATGCAACGCGCTGCTGTTGCCCGCCGGAAAGTTCGTGTGGGTAGCGCTTCGCATGCCGAGTCAAACCCATGCGCTCAAGCATATCGGCAACCGCCTCTTTCCGATCACGGGCTGAAAACTGGCGCAGCCCTGAGGCAACGTTCTGCTGCACTGACAGGTGTGGAAACAAAGCATGATCCTGAAACACCATACCAAGGCGCCGTGCTTCGGGCGGCACCATCGCACCAGCGGCAGAGACCTGCTGGTCATTGATAAAAATGCCGCCCGTCAGTACCGGGTGAAAGCCAGCAATGGCGCGAAGCACAGTGGTCTTGCCGCAACCACTGGGGCCCAATAGACATACCTGCTCGCCTCGATTCACCGTTAGACTGAGGTCAAAAACCGCGCGCTCTAATTCATAGTTGCAGGAGATATTTTGCACCTGCAAGAGCGGGCGCTCCACTGCTGAGGAACTGCCCCGGGCCGGCGCTTGTGGTGAGTCCATTATTCAGTCCTGCCCTGCCCGGTTTCGCGGCGTAACTCTCGAACGGGAGATCATCCAACTCAATACCAAAACTGGTATCAGACCGACCACAACAATGGTGAGTGAGCCCAGTGCGGCTTCACCGAGCATCTCATCGGAGGCAAACTGGTAGACATGGGTCGCTAGCGTCTCGAAGTTAAACGGGCGCAACAGAAGTGTCGCCGGAAGCTCCTTCATACAATCGACAAAAACAATCATGACTGCGGTCAACATCCCGCCACGAATAAGGGGCACATGGTAACGCAGCAGAGTCTGCCCTGCCCGGTAGCCCAAGGTACGGGCCGCCATATCCATAGAAGGTGAAACTTTCTCCAGGCTCGACTCAATCTGACCCAGAGCCACTGCCAGAAAACGCACCACATAGGCAAAAAGCACAGCAACCACCGTGCCACTCAGCAGCAGACCGGAAGAAAAACCCAGGTGTGCTCGCAAAAACGCATCTACAGAATTATCGAATGCCGCAAAAGGCACCACCGTACCAACAGCCAGCACAGCGCCGGGCATCGCATAGCCGAGCGACGCAACACGTGCCGCAACGCCAAGTAAACGCCCGCCGCCCAGGCGGCGGCTGTAGGCAATGAACAGCGCGACTCCCAGCGCCAACAGCGCAGCGATTGATGAAAGCGTGAGGCTATTAAGCGCGTACGTGCGAAATTCGCTAGTCCAGGAATCCTCGAAATACAACAGGGCCAGGTATGAAAGTACCGCAACAGGAATGACGAACCCCACAGTTACCGGTATCGCGCATAACCCACCTGCCGCGAAGGCCCGCCAACCGGTTAAGCGATATGCAGGTAACGCGCGAAACCGCGTAGACGACTGTTGGTAGACCTTCTGATGCCGCCGGCTGATCCGCTCCAGTGTAATAAGAGCTATTACGAAAACCAGCATGGTGGTGGCAATCTGGGCGCCGCCCGCAAGACTGCCCATGCCCAGCCAGACATCAATCAGGCCTGCTGTCATCGTTCGCACCGCAAAAAAATCAACAGTACCGTAATCGTTCAATGTCTCCATCAATGCCAAAGCAACGCCGACTGCGACTGCAGGGCGAGCGGCTGGTAATGATATTGAGTAGAAGGTATGCCATGGTCCACGCCCGAGCACCCGGCTGACTTCCAGCACATTGACCGATTGTTCCAAAAACGCAGCCCGCGCCAGAAGATACACATAGGGGTACAACACCACTCCCATGAGAATCATTGCACCCCACAGACTGCGAATCTCCGGAAACCAGTAATCGCGTGGACTGGACCAGCCAAACAACCCTCTAAGCACCATCTGCACGGGGCCGGCGTACTCCAGCAGATCAGTGTAGGCATAAGCGATCACATAGGCTGGGATCGCCAACGGGAAAATAAGCAGCCACTCAAACATGCCTCGACCGGGAAAGCGGCACATGGTGACAAGCCACGCCGTTGCTACCCCGGTCAGCAGCACACTGACCCCCACGCCCAGCATAAGTAACAGTGTATTGGAGAGATAAACGGACAACGAGGTATCGAGCAAGTGCTGCCAGATATCGTCGCTGGGATGTACAGCCAACCAAACCACAGTAACCACAGGAGTGACTGCGAGCAGTGCCAGCATGACAGTACCCAGCGTCCATGGACTAAAACGGGTTACACGGCGCAGCATTGTGGACTGCGCCGGCCGGATCAAGAAACTGGCCCCAGTCACAGCCCCAATGCGAGAAGGTCAGTCATCGTAACCAACTTCATCAGCGAGCCGAACAGCCCGTGCACGATGATCTGCGATCGTCGCCAGTGACAGGGAGTCCTGGTGAAATTTGCCCCAGGATCGCTGTAAAGCGTTCCACGGCACACCAGACGTTACCGGGTATTCGCCATTCTCCTTGGCGTACAGTGCCTGGCCTTGCTCGCTTGCCAGAAACTCCATCAGGGCAATGGCTGAACTACGATGGGGGGCATGCTTTGTTAATGCAACACCACTGACATTCATGTGCGTGCCCCGGCCTGACTGATTGGGGAAAATCACCCGGACCGACTCGGCCCAAGATTTTTGTTTGGGGTCTGCCAGCATCTTGGCCATGTAGTAATGATTGATTAGCGCAACATCACACAGGCCGTGGTAAATGGCTTTGACCTGGGCACGATCATTGCCCTGAGGCCGGCGGGCGAGGTTGCTACGCAACCCGTCAAGCCATTGCTTGGCGTGGGCGTAACCGTGAGCGGCAATCATACTGGCGGTTAGGGCTGTCATATACGGGTGTTTAGCCGAGCGAGTACAGACGCGGCCCTGCCAGAGGGGATCGGTCAGATCCTCGTAGTCCTCTATCTCGCCAGGGGTGACGCGGTCTTTAGAGACAACAATGATCCGAGCCCGCGCGGTCAGCCCAAACCAATGCCCTTGGGGCTCACGGTAGTTAGCCGGCACAGCCGCACGCAGGGTCGGCGAGTCGACCGACTGGGTAAGCCCCGCACGCTGAATATCAGTCAACCGACCAATATCGGTAGTAAACACCAGATCCGCCGGGCTGTTGCGTCCTTCGCTCTTAAGGCGCTGCAGCAGCCCCTTCTTGGCAAACACCGAGTTAACCCTGATCCCGGTCTGCTGGGTAAAAGCCTCAAATAAAGGATCTATCAGTTGCGGCTTACGATAACTGTATACATTGACTTCATCTGTGCCAGCAACTGCAAAGGGTGCAGCCAGAGCTAAAGCCAAACATATGCTGATGAGGAAATTACTGACTCGATCGATCATTGACCTACTCCAAGCCTTTTTAATAGCGAATGCGAATGATTCTCATTATATTATTTCCTAAGTCCAAGTCAAGTCCTGATACTCAATTTTCTGATCAGGATCAAGATCGGCCTGTACTGCTAAACGGAGCTACAAAGAGATAATCGTCTTAAGAAGAGCGCTGATTACCCGCGACTGGGCAATCTCACCTGTTCCATGGTAAGCCTCGTGATTGGATTCAATATCTTTCAGCCGATAACGATAGTTCACCATTAGTCCCGCAGCACGCTTTTGGCCCTGCCGGGAGAGGTCACCGGGAAAGTTGAGCCGGTCAATACTGGCTCCGTTGGACAGGTGGAAATTAGCAACCTGATCAAGAGCGCCCAGGCCACGTTTTTCCTGTGCCAGGTAATGCGCGGCTAGAACCAGTAGCGGCTGACGCACAAGCTCCAGTGCAGCCTGATCCCGGAGCCAACTTCGATCCAAAAACATGCGCTCCAGCGCCCCGGCATTTCGCAGCGCCTGCAATCCTTCTTGTACACGGGGATGCTCGCCCCCGCCGTTATTGGAGCGATCTAATTCTTGGCTCAGCCAACGCTGAAATCCCGGCATAGGTGACAGGGTTGCAAAGTGTTTGAGTTGTTTGTGATCGCGACTTAAGCGGCCAGCGACTTGTTTGATCAGAAAATTACCAAAACCTACTCCATCAAGGCCTGGCTGTATCGCCGAGATTGAGTAAAACATCGCAGTGTCGGCTTTGTCTGGATTCAACTCATGATGATCTACCCGTAGCAGATCATCAATACGCTCGGAGACCCCGTTAGTCAACGCCACCCAGACGAAGATCAGGGGATCATTGGGCATCTGTGGGTGAATGAAGGCAAAACAGCGTCGATCAGCCGCCGCCAGGCGGTGTTTGATGTCCTGCCATGAACGAATCGCGTGCACCGCTTCGTGCTCGGCTAGCGTTTCCAGCAATGCGGCCGGCGCATCCCAGGTAATGCGGCGCAATTCCAAAAAACCCACATCGAACCATGATGCAAGAAGATCTCGAAACTCGCTATCAAAAGCACATAGTTCCGAATCGTCGCCCTTGATCTTGACCAACTGGGCTCGCATATTAGCCAAGAACTTGACTCCTTCAGGCAGATCATTGAACTGCATCAAAAGACGTATTCGCGGGGACTGCAGCGTGTGGCGTAAATGCGCCTGGGCCTCAAGCAGGGTTTGGGCGCTCTTTGATGAATCTGCAGCATCCAGTTCCAGCCACTGGCGTGCTGATCGACGCAATACATCTGGATTGACTCCGTATTCGCCCGCCAGTAGCCTCAGAAAGTTTTCGCGACCTCGTGAATTCAGATCCAGGTAAACCCCGCCCAAACGCGCGGCCCGGGCCCGCGCAGAGGCAGCGCCCCCCATCTCAGACAGACATTCATCAACCTGCCGGCGAATCAGATGAAGATCTTCGGCAGGCAACGCGGGGCGCACTTTGCCGGTGATCCGGCTGATCGCACCGCGCTCAACATCAACCCAGGCTCGGCGCAATTGCGCCAGTCTTTTTAGCCCCAGTCGGGCAGACAGATCCATAGCGACATTCCTTGCAATAAAAGTCAAAAAGAAATTTCAGACCACGTAGTCAGCATCCAATCTGGGTCACCGATTGCTGTTACCACCAGGCCGCCGCATTAACCTGTATATCTTCCATGGTGATCGGCGCGGCTTCGTCCCGGCACAGATACGCAACCAGTTCGCCAATCTCGTTGGGCTGTACCAGCCGCTGCTGGGGCGATTGACTGATGATCTTGGCGATTTCATCGTCCAGACCTGTGCCGTTCTTCTCGGCCTTAGCCTTGAAGCTGGCATTGAACATATCTGTCTGCACCCAGGTAGGGCTAACCACAGTCGCGCTCACCCCATGGGCGGCGCCTTCAAGAGCCACTGCCCGGTTTAAGCCGAGCAAACCCGACTTGGATGCACAGTAGGCTGAGTGCCCAGGCACCGCGGTCCGTGCAGCGGTCGAGCCGATACTGACGATACGGCCCCAGCCCCGCTCGATCATGCCTGGGAGGCAGGCGTGCATCATTCGAAAACATCCGATCAGATTGGTGTCGATCACATCGATCCAGGTTTGTTCGTCGTGATCCACAACACTCTGGGATGTGCTGATTCCGGCGGAATTGACCACAATATCGACCGGGCCAAGATTGGCTTCAGTCTCGCTGATAAACCGCGTTACGCTGGCACTATCGCGCACATCCAGCGACCCTGCATAAACCGATGCGCCGATGTCGGCCAATTGCTGCTGGGGTTCAGCAGCTACCGTTCTGGCGCCCAAAGCGACTGCCGCACCCTGGCGCGCAAGGCTCAACGCACTGGCAAGGCCAATACCGGAAAACCCACCGGTGACAACTGCCACCCTTCCCTTGAGGTGCTGTAATTCGTCTGGCACGGCCTTATCCTGTCGCGTGATCTAATGCCTGCATGATATCCGCCGAGAGATCTTCGACATTTTCCAGGCCCACAGAAATCCGCACCAACCCAAGGCTGATGCCGTGGGCTTCACGCTCCTCGTCGGTATAGTTGTTATGCGTCATGCTGGCAGGATGCTGCACCAGTGTTTCAGCATCCCCCAGACTCACAGCACGCTGCGCCAGTTGCAGTGCATCCATAAAACGCACGCCGGCGTCATACCCCCCGTGGAGTTCCAGCGCGATCATGCCGCCAAATGCGCTCATCTGCTGGCTCGCCAATTCGTACTGGGGATGTGACTTCAGGCCGGGGTAGTACGCCGACACCACCCCTGGGTGTGATTCAATCTGGCCTGCAAGAATCAGCGCGTTTTCACAATGGCGTGCCATTCGAAGTTCGAGGGTTTTGATTCCACGTAATAATAAAAAGGAATCAAATGCCGAGAGCACCGCCCCGGTCATATCTTTAAGGCCTACCGTGCGCACAGTCAACAACTCATCAGCACCGCCAATGATTGCCCCGGCGATAAGATCTCCGTGGCCACTTAAGTACTTGGTCATAGAATGCACTACGAAATCCGCACCCAGTTCCAATGGGCGCTGCAGGCAGGGGGTGCCATAGGTATTATCAACAATGACTCGGGCGCCATGCGCGTGGCTCACGCGGGACACTTGTGCAATATCAATGACTCGCATGTTTGGGTTGGTGGGCGTTTCGAAAAATACAAAGCGTGTCGCTGGGGTCATCGCAGTTTCGAGCGCCCCGGCTTGAGTCAGGTCGACAAAATGGGTGGTCACACCAAAACGTGACAGCCCATGTCCCATAAAAGCAAAAGTGCAGCCATAAAGCGTCTTATCGGCAATTATCTCATCGCCTAACTGGATAAAGGACCAGAGCAGCGCGGTGATCGCGCCAATGCCCGATGCCACGGCCAGTGCCGCCTCGCCACCCTCCAGGCTTGCCAAACGCTGCTCCAGTATCGACTGGGTGGGATTGCCAACACGGGCATAGATATAGCCCGGTACCTCACCGGAAAAGCGCTGCTGGCCTTGGGCTATAGAGTCAAAAGAGTAGGTGGCATTGAGGTACACCGGCGGGTTCAACGCACCATGGTGACTTGCCGGATCGTACCCTTCATGTATCGCGCGCGTGCTGAAGCCGGCCGGATGGCCTGAACTGGGTTTTTTCATCGGCAAAGATTGCTGTTCTAAAGAATGGAACTATGGCATAAACCGCTGCTGCCGCCTAACCGCGGGTCGGTACCCACTGCAGCTGCGATGCTACAAAACACCGGCTGCTGCCAGCTTAGCGAAACCCCAGTCGCTCACCGACCCAGCGATGAAATGCAGCGGTGGCACTATCCATTACCGGTGTCAGTACGCCGCCGTCAAAACCTGAAGAGGCCCGCCCAGCCTGCAGTCCCGTCACCACGTCGATATCCTCAGCGAATACCTCGCGCCAGAACGTGTGCTGTGCTTTGCGCAATTGGGCAAAACGAGGTGAAAGTGCTTGGTCGCCAACGCAGTACAGTCGGGTTTCCTCAAGCGTCCGGTTGTAGGCCAGTGGAATAACCACCATGACAAAAAGGTGGTCTGCCTGTAATCCCAGCAAGGTATTGGGGAACAAAGCCGGGTACTGCGCCTCTTGGTATGCGTCTTTGGGCCAGGCAGGAAAAACTGGCAGGCGTCCATCCGCTCCTGCGCCCAGGGTATAGCAGTGCGACAACTGGCCGGCAAAATCCTCGGCAAGATAAATCTCATGATCAGCAAGTGGCGAAACCTTATTAAGCGCAGGATGAACCGTCGGCAGGTGATAAGCCTCCAGGTAATTCTCAACAGCAAGTTTCCAGTTAGCCGAAAGCTCGAGCTCGATGCGGGAATATGACTCACCCAAGCGTAGCAGTGACGGCCCCTCACTTCCCCAGTAAGGCGCCCAACGCTCGGCTAATGGGGAGATGAACTCAGCAAAAGGCGGCGCATCCCCGGAGAGGTTGATAAAAACCAGATCGTGCCATTGCGTGCTGGCGACCTCGACCAGACCAAACTTTGAGCGATCCAGTGATTCGATCTGGTTGATACCGGGACCACCGATGTTCGGCGTACGTGCCAGTTTGCCTTCAAGCGTATAGGTCCATGAGTGATACGGGCAGCGCAGTGACTGCTTGACCGTACCGGGAGTGCTGATCAGTACATGGCCGCGGTGACGGCAAACATTGTGAAAGACCCGCAGCTTCTGGTCACTACCTCGAACCAACAGCAGAGGCAATTCCATGAACTCAATCGGGAAGACATCGCCCGGGCTAGGTGCATTGCTGGCAAAGCCGACACAGACCCACATCGGCGCGAAAATCTTTTCGCGTTCAGCGAGAAAATCCTCGCGGTTACTGTAGTAACGATTGGGTAAGCCAGTCGACAGGGCGGCACAATAACTGTCTGTCATGGTTCGAATTATGCCATCACCAAAGCAAAAATCCGGTTTGTGCTTATTTTGCCCTGGTGAACCCGGATCTTTCTCCCGAGACTACGGTGGACAATTCTGTTGCGCTACCCAAACTTGGGCTTTTCGAACATCGAACCGGTGCCCAGGATGCAAGACAACGACAGCGACGCTCTTTTATTCTCTAACTCCTGGCTACTGGGCAGCACTTTCTGATTATCAATTGGCAGGAACTGATTATCCTTGCAGACGCCCCGGCGTCCAAACTTTGCACATCGATTGAAAACCGTTTGGGATATTCAAAGAGGGCCAATAATGGGAACACCAAAGAGAGTTAGCCAGTGGTGGGGTTGTTGCTCGCTCACCAGCGTAGCCATTAAAGAACCTGGGATCTCAGTCTTATTGAAAACCTCACTCAGGCAAGGCTTTTCCAGGTTCAGCTGGCTCCCAGTTAGCAATCTCTTTAAGTGTCAAACCCTCTATTCCTTCGAGATTCTTCTCAAGCAGTTTGTCCAGAATATCCTGAACAGTGGCACCTTTCGCCGCTGCCAGGTGGCGCAGCATCTGGTGATGGCTGATACGAACGGCGACGTTTACCCGTTTTCTTCTGTCCTTTTCGATCACTGAGTTTGACCCGATTAACCAACTGTACAACACATTATACCAATAATTCATTGACGTTGTATTTGTGATATCATTATATTACAATATCACCAATAGTATTCCGCTCAATCTTGGTGGCAAAGACTGAGCTCGTCATCACAAGGTAAGAAACAACATGATTTATCGCTTCACAATAATATCAATCATTTTCTGGACTCTGCTGATAGGCGGTTCCCTTGCATATAACGTTGACCATGCTAAGACAAACATGAACCAGCAGGTCAACGCTGAGGCGCAAGCAATCCTCAGTAAGGACATCACCTTCCGTCGGTGGGGCACCCGTCACGGCGGCGTTTATGTACCCATCACGCAAAGCCAACAGCCGATTCCATTTATGGCTCATGTTCCGGGTAGAGATGTCACTACGACTGACGGGCTTGACCTCACCTTGATCAACCCCGCCAGCATGCTCCGCCAGATGATGGACGATTATGAAGATGAGTACGGCGTCAGAGGTCGCATTACTGGGCTTAAGTTTTTAAATTCCGCCAATGCGCCCGACGAATGGGAGGCCGAGCAATTGCAGACCATGTCCAGTTCACCGGGCGATGCAGAAGAGATCTGGAAAACAACAGACATCAATGGTATCCCTCACCTGCGATATCTACGTCCGATGATAATGGAATCTGGCTGCATGAAGTGCCATGGTCACCTGGGCTACAAAATCGGCGAAGTACGTGGCGCAACCGGTATCAACCTGCCACTGACGACATATCTCAAGCGGTTTTCTAACATCCGTTTTAATCTGATCGCGAGTCATTTGCTTGTTTGGCTAGTTGTTCTGGTCGCTATCACTTGGATCGGGCGCAAGGCGGGCCGGCAAGAGGATGATCTGGCAAACACTGTCCAGTTACGTACAGCAGAGCTCGAGCGTTCACGAGATGCCGCCCAGGCAGGACTAGTTGCAAGAGAGTCTTTCATTGCCAACATGAGTCATGAGATCCGAACTCCGATGAACGCGATCCTGGGATTTTCAGAAATAGTAAGCTCTGATACAACCTTGCCTGCAAAAACAAAACAAAAGATCAAAACCATCCATTCGTCCGCCAATAATCTATTGAGCATTCTAAATGACATCTTGGATCTGACTAAGCTTGAAAGTGGCAAATTGAAGGTGGAATCAATCCCTTTTAACCTAAAAAATATGATTTCGGATGTCAAGGGTCTGCATTTGGGCCGCATTACAGAAAAAGGATTAAGCTTTCAAGTGGATATTGATCCTTCGGTGGCCGCGCGAGTCATTGGGGATCCGACTCGGCTGCGACAGGTGCTAGTCAACCTGCTGGACAACGCCATCAAGTTCACCGAAAGCGGATGTATCTGCCTGCGGATTAGCGTAGATAGTGCCTCTGGTCTAACCCACTTCGAATTGGCCGATACTGGCATCGGTATGACTGAACACCAGGCAACCCAAGTATTCGACCCCTTTCACCAGGCCGATCAGTCGACCACTCGGTTATATGGCGGCACCGGGCTTGGCACCAGCATCTGCAAGCAACTTGTGGAAGCGATGGGCGGTAAGATCTGGGTTGAGACCTTAAAGAATAAGGGCTCAACCTTCCACTTCACTTTGAAATATCAACCGGCCGCAGCAAACATCAAATGCCTGTTTGATGACGATGGACCAACAACAAACGACTATCACTCACCGAGGTGCTTTCGCGTCCTCATTGCCGAGGATGTAAAGACCAACGCTGATCTACTGAAGATATGGCTGGACCAGCAAGGTCATTCGCCACACTGGGTAAAAAATGGCGCCGAGGCGGTAGAGGCATATCAAGAAAACGACTACGACCTCGTTCTCATGGACATACATATGCCAATAATGGACGGTCTTGAAGCATCCGCACAAATTCGTGAGTTAGAACAGCGCTCTGGTATTCAATCCCCGGTTCCTATAATTGCGCTCACTGCCAGTGTGATGCGAGAGGATATCGATAAATGCAATGCCGCTGGGATGACTGCAGTTTCCTGCAAACCTATCGCCATTAATAAGCTGCTCGTGCTTATGGAAGATTCCGTTGAGGCAGGCCGGGGTAGACCAAATAATAGAACCGAGCTGAACTTAGATCCGGAAAGTGATGACGACTTCACTACAGTCGCGGCCATCGCTGACCCGAAAAAGGCCCGCGCCAGCTGGAAGACGCTATCGGCCTATATAAGAGCGCTACAGGCTTTTGTTTCTCACCACGACACAACACTCGACGATTTACGGCAGTATCTGGCAGAAAGGCCCCGTAAGGACACGGATGCGCTGTCATTGTTGCACGCGCTCAGAGGGGCGGCGAGCAACCTGCAGCTATCGACAATTGCCGATGCCAGCCAACAGCTCGAAACGGTAATACGGGCCGAAAATTATGACCGTCAGCAAGAACTTTTTACTCACTTGAAATGCGCCGTGGACAAGGCATTTACGGCCATTGGCAAACTAGCATCATTTGATGACTCGGGCCCTAAGAACCTCGAGATAACTCAAGACCCTCTGATGATAGAGCCCCTTTTTAAAAAGCTATTCGCGGCGCTGGATGAGCTCGATCCCGAACTGGCTGATCCGATTCTGAAAGACCTGCGACGATATCTGACAAAGTCTGATCTTGCTGGAATTGAGAATGCGTTGGGGACATTTGACTTTGGCAAAGCCAAAGATGCCGCAGCGGCGTTGATACAGCAGTTTAAATTGCAACCTAGCCCAGCGAGGTAATCGAGTATATGCGCCAGACAACAATACTTATAGTTGATGATGAGCCTTCGACTCTTCAGTTATTCAGACAGATGCTGAAGGATGACTACCAGTTAAAATTTGCACGTAACGGGGTAGACGGACTCGCAGCGGCTCAAAGATTTCGCCCGGATCTGATCCTGCTCGACGTCGATATGCCAGACCTGGATGGCTATACAGTGTGTCGCAAACTAAAAGAGATCCCTGCCACGCAATCCATTCCTGTGATATTCGTTACCGCCTCCAATGATGAGAGTAGTGAATCGAAAGGGTTTCAATCAGGCGCTGTTGATTACATTCACAAACCACTGTCGCCAACCGTGACCCGCCATCGGATATCCACCCATCTTTCTTTGGTAAATGCCAGGGAACTCGAAAAAAGCCAGGAAGCTGCAATTTACATGTTAGGGACAGCCGGACACTTTAGCGACAATGATACCGGCGTACATATTTGGCGCATGGCTGACTATGCCCAAGCGCTGGCGAAAGCCGCCGGCTGGTCACAAGCCGATGCAGGACAGTTAAGGCTCGCAGCGGCGATGCATGATACCGGTAAGATCGGGATTCCAGATGCAATCATGGGGGCGCCGCGCGTGCTGACACCCACTGAACGCAAGATCATGGAGAATCATACTGTGATCGGTGCCGCAATCCTAAGCAAGAGCGACACCCCCCTGTTCACCCTGGCGGCTGAGGTAGCTCGCTCTCATCATGAGAGGTGGGATGGCACTGGCTATCCCGATGGATTGGCCAAAAACGCCATCCCAGAATCCGCCCGGATTGTGGCCATCGCCGATGTGTTTGATGCCTTGACCACAAAGCGACCCTATAAGCAGGCCTGGATAGTGGATGAAGCTATTGCCAAGCTGAAGAACGATTCCGGCACTCATTTTGATGCTCGTCTCGTTGCGCTGTTCGAACAAATTCTGGAGCGTATTTTGACAATCAAAAAGCAATGGAGCATCAAAAGCGTCGATCTCGAAAACAGATCAACCCTCGGACAAGCGGAATCTAGAGTGGTGGCCCACAGTGCATCCAACGGTAGATTCGGAAAGTCATCAGAACAGAAACGTCAGGCAGAACAAGGTTCGTATCACACTCAGAAGATCGCAGCGGCACAGGTGTGATTCTGATCGAATATCGGAATGATTATTTCTATCCCAACGCAGCCCTATCAGAATGGTAGATAGGTCATGTTCTCGCCCTAACGACTAAACGAATTCCATTGGGAAAAGTAGATATACAGGTTCGGCCCGATCGCCGAACAACCTAGAAAGAGAATACTTCAACAAGAACCTGGTGACGCGATCGATTACCCCAGGAAAAGACTGGGCAACACTTTTTCATTACCCTATTGAAGTTACTTCCAGACTGCGTCTCGTGCTTGAGGCGTACAAAATGTAATCTTCCTGAACGCGCCTACCTGCGCCTCTAATTTGATTGGACTTTGGCGGGTATTAACTACTGACATTTTAAGAGCGTCAGTATTATTTAGGCATGAAAGGTTGGGTCTACATTGCTACCTTGGCTGACGCAGATGGCGTTGTCAAAATCGGTTATTCCAGTAAAGATCTCTCTTTGCCGGTCAATGAGCGGGCTGAGGCTACCACCACTCCACGCAAGGCTACAGTAGTTTATGCCGCATTAGTCGAGAATCCATGCAAGGCCGAGGCGGCAACTCGCAAAGAGCTGAAACGATTTAACACCAAGGGCAAGCGGTTCCGTATCCACCCTGCACGTGCTATGGCCACAATCAAGGTTCATTGTCAGCCTTTGTTTGAAGAAGGATCATTGATTTATGGCACAGCCCCTGTGCAAAAAGAGCAGGCAATCGCTGAACTCAAGAAGGATCGCCAAGCGAAGAACAAGATCAAGCAGGGATCAGAAGAAGTCAAGAAGAAATCCCTGAGCATGAACTTTTCCATTGTTGGGGCAAAAGACACAACACAGGCTAGAGCACCAAAGGGAGCTGATGAATCCGCACGGGTACCGTCGATTCAGCCCCCGATAATTGGAAGCATTACGCAAACCAATTGGGCATTGCAAAAAGAATTTGTTCGACGGCTGGAGCTGGAGACCGAGTTAGCAGGTGCCAATGCCCTGTTTGAATCCCAGCTTAAACAACACACCCGATCACTCAAGCAGGAGAACGCGGCGCTTAAAACGGAGTTGGCCAATCAGAAACGGATCGAAAAGGACCTGATAAAAAAATATAAATCGCTCGATTTCAAAGCACACCACGACCCGCTTACCGGTCTTCCCAACCGCAGAAGGCTTATGGAATACCTTAGCAGCGCAGTCGCGAAGGTAAAAGCGAACAAGGAGACTCTGGCGCTGTGCTTTCTTGATCTGGATGATTTTAAGTCCATTAACGATAAATGGGGTCATGCGGCTGGGGATCTTGTGCTGTTTGAAATCTCAAAGCGGCTTCGAGCGCTAAACACGCTCAACGCCGTAATCGGCCGCCTTGCAGGCGATGAATTCCTGATCGTGATCGACAAGGTGCAGAGCAAACAACAGATCTCCCGATTCGCACAACACATCGCACATCAGATAAAAGCCCCGATTGAAGTATGCGGGGAAACAATCCAGACCTCCGGGAGCCTTGGTATCAGTTTTTGCCCCGAATCTGCGACCGACGTGCGCTCACTGCTCACTCAGGCTGACGGGGCCATGTATCAGGCGAAGATAGACAAAGATGATGACTGCTGCATTTTTCATAACGGTCAGCTACTCAGTGACGATTCCGTTTCCAATCCCATCCTACCGCATTCCAATGTCAGCATAAGCTGAAAACTTCCCTATAACAGGTGCCCTAAGTAGAAACATGTTCCGCTCAGGAACTGGGCGTTGGTTTTACCCCGATTCTCCGGACACTCAGTTAAGAGCAGTTTGATCCGTTTGTTCTAGCTTACGCATTTTCCTTCGGTTGTAAAATCGTTCGATGTAGTCAAAAGTATCAGATGTATTACCTGATTCTGCGGCGCATCAAAGCAAGATATTGTCGCCAATTGATATTTTTAACTCGCCGGCCAAAGGCATCATTTGGGCAGTATTTAATGAGGGAGGTTGCATGGGCTCGACAAATAATGTTGACCTGGCGCAGTGCTACATCCGTGATGGCTTTATCGCAGGTGCACCCGTGCTTTCAGCGCATGCGGCGGCCCACCATCGGCAGATACTAGAAGACACAGAGGCACAAGTCGGTGCGCTGCACTATCACAGTAAAGTGCATACGATTCTTCGGTCTCCCTATGAGCTTGCGACGCACCCTACTCTGCTCGATCTTGTTGAGGAGATTCTGGGCCCTGACATACTGCTGTATAACGTGACCTACGTTATTAAGGAACCCGCGACACCGGCTTTTGTAAGTTGGCACCAGGATCTGACTTACTGGGGTTTTGATGGCGATGAGCAGGTCTCCGCCTGGCTGGCACTCTCGGTGGCATCTGCCCAAAGTGGTTGTATGCGGATGATCCCTGGGAGCCATACGCGGGGTATCTGCGACCAGGCAACGGGTAATGACCCTGACAATGTGCTGTTGCAATCGCAGACAATAGAAAATGTCCGTGAAGAAGATGCAGTGCTTTGCCCATTAAAACCCGGAGAAGCCTCACTGCACCACGGTTGGACTATTCATGCCTCGAGCCCCAACACCAGTGATGATCGACGTATTGGTCTTAACATCCAGTACATCAATCCTCGCATGCGCCAGAAAAAATCCGACTCCGATTCGGCGATGCTGATCCGCGGAAAAGATCGGTACGGTCATTATGAGACCGACCAGCCTGCTACCGAATGGTTGGCGCAAGACGCGGTCGCACGGATACAGGAGTCAACTCAAAAATATCACGCCATCTCAGGGAGGCCTAACGACCCCTGACACCAGGGCCAAGAATCAAACAAACTCAGCCTTCGCTGCTACGGTTGTAGTCATCCTCGAGGCGCTCAATATCATCCTCGCCCAGATAATCGCCCGACTGCACTTCGATAATCTCAAGCGGCATGTCTTTCGGATTCGCCAGGCGGTGTATGGTGCCAGGCGGTATATAGGTCGACTGGTTCTCCTCCAGTATGAAGGTTTCCTCCCCAACGGTTACCTGCGCCCTACCACGCACCACGACCCAATGCTCTGCCCGGTGTTGATGGCGCTGCAAAGAAAGTTTCTTACCTGGGTCCACCACAATACGTTTAACCTGAAAGCGCGGGCCTTGGTCGATAGCTTCAAAACTGCCCCAGGGTCGATAGACTCGGCGGTGATGCTGCACCTCAGGGCGGCCCTGCGTAGTTAGGTCTCCTACCAACTGTTTGAGTTCACCACTATGATCGCGCTTTGCGACCAGCAACGCATCGGGTGTATCCACAATCACCAGGTTGTTCACACCGATCGTGGCAACCAGGCCACGCTCGGAGATCACCAGGCTGTTGTCGGTATCGTTCAGGATGACATCGCCCTGACTGGCATTGTTGCGCTCATCTTTATCAAGAGACTCCCACAGGGAAGCCCACGAGCCAACATCGCCCCAGCCCGCATTCAGCGGCACCATCATCGTGCGCGATGCCTTTTCCATTACGGCATAATCGATAGAGTCCGCTGGGGCCGATTCAAAACTACTCTTTTCCAGGCGCAAAAAATACCCGTCCGACTGCGCGTCGGATACCGCCGTGCTACAGGCTGCCAGCATGTCTGGTGCGTGTTCGGCAAAGGCCTCAAGCATCGTTGATGCCTTAAAAACAAACATCCCACCATTCCAGAAATACCCGCCATGATCCAGGTAAGCCTGTGCAGTGATGGCATCGGGCTTTTCAACAAACTTATCGACCTGCCCCACCCCCTTTTTGAGCTCACCTTTAAGACGGATATAGCCATAACCGGTATGAGCACTTTGCGGTGTGATGCCAAATGTCACCAGGTGGCCCTCACTCGCCAGCGCCACAGCCTGGTCCAGCGCTGTCTTAAATGCATCGTTATCTGCAATGACATGATCTGCGGGAAACACGGCCATCACATCGTCACTGTGCTGTGCTTCAACCAACTTAGCTGCCGAGGCAATAGCTGGCGCCGTGCCCCGGGCAACGGGCTCGAGGATGATGCTCGAGGGCGAAATGCCCACCTCGTCCAGCTGGCCTGCCACCATGAAGCGGTGATCCTCGTTACACAATACCAGTGGCGGGCTGGCATAGCCGGCATCTTTCAGACGCAACGCGGTCTGCTGGATCAGCGTTGTACTGCCAGTCAGGGCATGAAACTGCTTTGGGTGCAATGATCGTGATAGCGGCCACAGGCGTGTGCCGGCGCCACCAGAGAGAATAACCGGAATCATTTCAACGTAAGGGCCATTAACATTCGGGTGATAATACGCTTGATCTATAAAGGCATTATACCTGGGGCCTATTGTTCACCTGGATCAAGACAAAAGACTATTACCGCAAGCGGGCTCCCTTTCACACCGTCTTGGCTGTACCCATGTATGCTTTCAGATTGCTAATTAATTCTCCTATACGATAACCAGTCGAACCTCGAGGTCATTAAAGAACCATGATTAAACTGGCTTACCTTCTTGGCGGGGTCTCCCTTGGGATCATTGTTTTTCAAAGTGCCGTGGTTGCCCCGTTGGTGTTTGTGCAGCTGAAGAACGGTGCCAGTGGTCCTTTTCTGCGTGCCCTGTTCCCACGCTTCTTTCTAATTCTTGCAGGTTTGGGTCTCGCAATGGGTATCACCAGCCAACTGGCTGGCTTCACGGCAGGCGCCATACTCGGAGGACTCGCCCTGGGATTTGCGCTACTGGCTTACGCGTTGATCCCAGCCACCAATCGGGCGCGGGACGAAGCAAAAGCGGCCACTTTTAAACGGCTGCATCTGGCAAGCGTACTGTTGACGCTTGCGGTCGGCGTGGTCGATGGTGTTACGCTTTTTATTTAACCCACCCGGTCAGGATCAAAACCGGATTGTCAATTTCTCACATACACGATTTGATGTACTCCTGGTCAATCCAGTTGCCGTTTCCCGTACTAAAACAGGTCCAGGACGTGATTACGCCCGAGCTGACTGTCGGTCGGAGTTCGAACATTTTGCCCCATATAAGAGTATCAGACTGCTTATCCTGCTGTTGATCAACCCGCGCGATCAGTGTGGTGTCGCGTTTTTCGAACAGATCTGCTGAGTATGGGATCACGCACGAGCGTCCATTTGCCTTGGCGAAATAAAGAGCACGGTCTGCATTTTTGAGAAATTTATCGAGGGTTTTCCTGTCAGGACCAAACTCCGCAATTCCAGCGCTGAATGTAATATTAACCGATTCGGTCTTGGGAGTTTAAAGTTGCATATCCCGCACCAAATCCAGTGCTTCCTGGAGTTCATCTGTCGCCGTTTCTGCGCTCCCGAAATAAGCAACAATACAGAATTCTTCGCCCCCTATGCGGGCAAATATGGTTTTCTCAGAGAGTCGATCACGACTCTGCTGTGAAAATTCTTTTAGAACAAAATCACCAAATTCATGGCCATATCCATCGTTATACTTTTTGAAATGATCAATATCCAGAATACTGACTGTGCAGTGGAAGCAGTTGCCTCGTTCCACCAGTTCGGAGAAACGATGATGGCCCAGACATAGCCGACGCAAAAAAACGGCTCTGATGGTCTATAAGCCTGGCCATATCAACGCCATCAAAATATGGAGATAACACCTCGTGGTCTAAAACCCCGTCATAAAAGCTCTGGACCGCCTGGTGGATAGTGGAAAACCCACCATATTTCTCAAACAAAGTCTTTCGGATCCATAACCTAAGGCTTACCTTTTCTGGCGGGTACCAAACGGTACGCCTTTGCTGGGGCATGCAAACTGTTCGTCATCTGACCCATCTGCCACCCGATCACCCTTTGGCTAATCACAATGCATGCCCTAGCGCTGGATAACTCACATGGCTACGGCCACCGGGTAGCGATCGAGGTTTTCTTCAAACTCATTCAATCGCTTCCAGATCGAGCGCAGTTCAGTAATAGTTGTCCAGTTATGTAAGAACAGTGAAAAACTCCCGTGCACCTTAGCGAAGGCATTGGATACCTGAACCATCACGCCCAGAGTCAACATGCCGGTAAAAAGGCCAGGGCCCATCACGATATAAGGCAATATCGACATAAACTGATCGTAGGAAGTCGCCCAGGCATCAAAGTAGGTGTAATGAAAGTAAAGCCGGTGATAATTGCGCCGAATATCCACAAAGAATCCTTGCAGTTTCCCCATATCGGCATGGTTCACCTTATCGTCTTCGCCCAGAACCAGGTCTTTGCGAAATGCCGCTTCGACTTTCTGGTTGTTGTATTCCAGCCCTGGCAGCTTCCAGCCCACCAACCAGGAAACAAACAAGCCGCCGAGCGAGATTACCAAAGCCGCCCACACCAGTGAGCCTTCGATATCGCGAAGTATCGGAGTATCAACCTTCTCCGATAATTTATGCAGTACCGGTATAAATGCGATCAAAGTCATAGCAGCGCGTACGATTTGAAGGCCCAAGGACTCCACAATGCGAGCAAAACGATTGCAGTCTTCCTGAATCCGCTGTGAGGCCCCTTCGATCTCGTACTCAACCGCACGCCAGCGGGGAACATAGTTAAAGGTAATGGCTTCGCGCCAGCGCAGCCCATAGATCCGGGTGAACCACCCTGTGAAGATGGCAAGAATCACATACGGAAACGCAATCACAACAAACGATGGCGTTCCTTCAAAACCGGAGGTCACGTAACCGATCGAAATCAGCTCTCCAAAGAATTGATCAATACCTTTTTGTGGCTCATCAGAGAAACTGGCCGCATTTTGCAATAAATCATAGAAACGGCCATACCACTCGTTAAGCGCGACTGTCATTTGTACCTGCAGCCAAAGGGACGATATCAGTAGTGCCCCGCCACCATAGGCCCATAGCGCCCACTGTCGGGCCTTGTAAAACGCCTTGATCATTTATTCAGCTCTCCAGGCCAGTTTTTCTTTAGATGCCAGTTATTAGGGGGGCTACAGCACCCCTGCTCTTTGTTCATGTGACGAGAGATCGAGCCTCGCGGGTGCTCGGGATGCCAAGCCACGACCTTTTTACCATACAGGGCTGGTTTTTATGATTAAATTTAATTTAGACTTTTCCCCTGAAATTTTGTTGGCTCGTTACCGGGTATGCGGGGCACCCCAGCAAAGAGGCTTTGCACCATGAAAATACGGGTTGCAGTTTTCATGGTGCCATGATCATCAACTAAACACTGTGTCGGAATACGATTACATCATCATCGGCGCCGGATCGGCCGGCTGTGTCCTGGCCAACCGGCTGAGCGAAGACCCGGGTAACCAGGTGCTGATCCTCGAAGCCGGGCCCATGGATCGCAAACTGATGGTACATATCCCGGCTGGGGTCTATCACGCATACAAGGATCCCAGTATCAACTGGAACTACAAGAGCGAGCCCGAACCCGAGTGCGATGGCCGGCAGATCGATTTGCCGCGAGGTAAAGTAATCGGTGGCTCATCGTCGATCAACTCGATGGTCTACATGCGCGGCCACCCGAAAGATTATGACCGCTGGGCAGATAAATTCGGGCTGGCCGAATGGACCTTTGCGCAATGCCTGCCATATTTCAAACGTTGTGAATCCTCAGATCGGGGCGAGAGCATCTGGCGCGGGGGCAATGGCCCGCTCGGGGTAACCCGGGGCACCTTGGAGAATCCGCTTTTTGATGCACTCGATCTCGCTGGAGAGCAATCCGGGCAAGGCACCTCAGACGACCTGAACGGGTTTAAACCCGAAGGCATCGCCCGTCTTGACAGTACTACCCGCAACGGCCGGCGCTGTAGTGCTGCGGTTGCCCATCTAAAACCCGCATTAAAAAGGACGAACCTGACATTAACCACAAAGGCTCTGACTCGGCGGATCCTTATCGAAGGCAACCGTGCGAGCGGCATCGAGTATGAAAAAGATGGCCAGGTGAGCCAAGTCCATGCATCGCGTGCGGTCCTCGTCTGCTGTGGCGCCATCAAGAGCCCGCAACTGCTGATGCTCTCAGGGATTGGCCCAGCCGATTATCTAAAATCAATGAACATCACGCCGCTTGTGAATCTCAGTGGTGTCGGACAGAACCTGCAGGATCACCTCAGTATTATCAGCGCCTTTTACTGCAAGAAAGCAGTGACTTTGCATACCCTGGCCCGACCCCTAACCAAACTCAGCACCGGGCTCAAGTGGCTGACTTCACGCTCAGGCGTCGGTGCATCGAATATCTGGGAGATGGGCGGCTTTGTCTATGGCAACACGGATGCAGCCCATCCCAATCTGCAATACCATTTTGCGCCGGTATACAGCCAGTGGCAAGGACGACGCATTCAACTCAAACAAGGTTACGTACTGGATTGTGATCAGTTGCGTCCTAAGAGCCGTGGCGAAGTCAAACTGCGCTCCACGGACCCCAATGACCGTCCAGCGGCGCACTTTAATTATCTGAGCCATCCGGGTGACACGCGAGAGTTGATAGAGGCTTTGCGAGTCATGCAGGACCTACTGACACAGCCCGCGTTTGATGAATTTCGGGGCGATCGCATCGAGCCTGCGCCGGATCTCAACTCAGACAATGAGCTTGAAGCCTGGGTACGCGCCTACGCCACAACAGACTATCACCCCTGCGGCACCTGTCGCATGGGCAACGATGACATGGCAGTGGTCGATGCGCAGATGCAAGTGCGCGGAATAGATAACCTACGGGTAATCGATGCCTCAGTAATGCCGGATATTGTGAGCGGCAATCTCAACGCCCCAACCCAGATGATGGCCGAACGCGCAACCGATTATCTGTTAAAAAAACCGCAACTACCCTCAGAACAGGCGCCGTTTCATTTCCAGAAGTAGTGCCAGATGTAGCGCCAGATGTAGTGCCAGATGTAGTGCTAAAGGTACTCGCCCAAAAGGGCATTCGCTTTGAAGTGGCCCCGGCCGTCTGCACAGCCAAACCCGATTTAGCTGTGCAGATTTGTGGGGGCACTTCTCTTATACGGCTCGTTTGCGAAACTGTGAATCCAACCAAACCACCATGCCACCGGCGGCAATCAGCAATATCCCGATCAGCGCCATGGTGTTGGGGAACTCATTGAATACCAGGTAGCCCCACAGCAGCACCAAAGGCAAATTGCTGTACTCAAAGGGCGCAAGAAGGGAAGCCGGTGCGCTGCGATAGGCGTAAGAAATCGATAAAGCCGTGATCGCCGACAGTACCCCAATCGCGCCAAAATAGAACATGTCGGACGATGCCGGCCAGTGCCAGGCACGCAATATAAACTCAATGCCCGGATCGGCATGCCCGGCAAACTGTCCACTACCGACGACGAGCCCCATTAACGCGCTCACCAGAAGAAACGAACCCTGGGCTGTAACCGCGAGCAGTGAGGCGCTTTCAGTGTTACCGATATAGCGGGTCATCGTGGTAAACCCGGCGTAACAAAAGGCAGCGGCCAACGGCCACAGGTACGCCATCTCGATTCGCCCTGAAAATGGCTGCACTATAAGGGCCATACCTACCAACCCCATCAATACCGCTACCCAGCGAAATGGCCCGAACTCCTCTTTCAGAATCCAAAACGAAAATATCGTGATGATGACCGGAGCAAAAAACACCACAGCAGAAGCCTGAGCTAGCGGTAAACTGGCAAGGCCTGTGAAAAACGTCATGTTGGCCATGACCAGCAACAATCCACGAAAGATATGTGCGCCAGGGCGGCGGGTATGCATCGCCATAATGCCATGGCGAAACAAAACAGGCAGCAAGATCACCAGGCTGATAGCGGCGCGGATGAATACCAACTGGTGCAACGCATAACCGCCGCTCAGCATCTTGATCATGGTATCCATGATCGAGATGCAAAACATGGCAAGCAGCAAATTAGTGACTGCTTTTAAATGCATAAATCCTCATTTTTGCGGTCATCGTAACCGTAATGCTGGTTCAGCCCCCAAAGGTATACAAGGATCGCATGGTACAGCAGAAGCTTCCCACCAAAGGCATGAGTATGGTCCCGATACTTTCTTAAAATCGGAGATGCTGTGTTAACACCATAGCCTTACAATCTATGGGTGTACGACCCCGAAAGGATTCAACAAAAACCCAAGCGACCATGAATATTCTTTTTATCATGTGTGATCAATTGCGGGCAGATTACCTGTCGTGCTTCGGTCACCCGTATCTGGATACCCCC
>Ga0209140_1000327_pt1 | contig 27030 bp, 28 predicted proteins | sample SaaInlV_120m_DNA_3_FD_184666 | JGI IMG/M metagenome (GOLD analysis project Ga0209140, IMG submission 184666) | Marine microbial communities from expanding oxygen minimum zones in the Saanich Inlet - Saanich Inlet SI073_LV_100m_DNA (SPAdes) (version 2) | ecosystem: Environmental > Aquatic >... | reverse complement strand
GGAAGTTTGATGGTACTTGGAATATCCGCAATCAGTTGGCATGGTTTCAGGGAAAATCGAGGAAATTTTTTCAGTAATAACCTCGCACAATACGGTTTGTATCTGGTCAGGGATTTAGAGGAAAATCTCAATCTGGAACATGCACGTGAATTATCACAACGCTTGTTTTTGATTATCCGCTTTGAAGGTGAAAATGAATCTTGGCAAACTGCATCCGGAATTCCGCCTCTGGAAAAAGTACACTTACGTCAATGGACAAGTAAAACTGCTGAACCTTTCGGTCTTATTAATAAATCAAATCAGGACAGCATAGCAAATGTGCGCTTTGGACGTTATCAGCGTCAAGGCGTGGTGACGGTGGACACTAAAAATGGTCGTTTCATCTTTGCCCAAATTCTCGATGACTGGCACGGGGTTCGTCTAGTTCTTCCCTGGGCATTTGCCGTATTGGCCTTGGTGGGTTTGGTTTTAACAGGCACCTGGCTGGCATTACGTTGGATTATGAAACCGGTCAATTGGCTTTCGGATGGAGTTTCTGCATTGGGTGAAGGAAATTTAGAACACCGCTTACCTGAAAAACGCGGTGACGAACTTGGAAATTTGGCACGGGCATTCAACCGTATGTCAGAAAGTCTCAAGGAGATGCTAAATGCTCGCGAACAGCTCTTACTTGATGTTAGTCACGAACTACGTTCACCTTTGACTAGGATGAAAGTAGCGCTTGAATTCATTCTGGCAAACTCTTACCAAGAGAGTTTACAGAGCGATGTACAGGAAATGGAGCAGATGGTGACGGAGATTTTAGAAACAGCTCGCCTGAAAAGTGAATACGGTAAAATTGACCTGCAGCCCACAGATTTAGTACTGTTAATTGAGCAAGCATGTTTGATGTTTGAAGGAAAGGCTCCTGGAATCAGCTTTGAAAATTCTGCAGGAAAATGTGTTGGGCTAGTTGATGTTGAGCAAATCCAAACGGTTTTAAAAAATATTCTAGCGAACGCACTTAAATATTCTGCGCCTGAAAATGAACCGATCAAGGTACGCTTAAGTAGGGATGACTCCGGAATTCAGCTTGAGATTCAAGATTATGGACAGGGAATTCCTGAGGAGGAAATGGATTTGATTTTTGAACCTTTCTATCGGGTTGATAAGTCACGCAATAAAAAAACTGGTGGTTACGGACTTGGTCTGAGTTTATGTAAAACCATTATCGAAGCACACGGTGGTACAATTTCTGTAAAAAGCAGCATGGGGCAAGGTGCTATATTTTTGCTTCTTTTGCCAAATTCTTCTTCAACTATTTAACTTAAATAATTATGTGGAAAAAAATATTTAATCTAAAATTTTGGCTCCCTGTTTTGGTACTTGGATTAGGTGTAGGTGGTGCTGTAGCCTTGCTGAAAAATAAGCCAAAAGCGCGCAAAAAACCAAATTTTCAACAGGGAACTTTGGTGGAGGTGATGGTGGCAAAATTGAGTAATCCACAAATTGAGGTAAGAACTCATGGACGTGTTCGTGCTGCAAAAAAAGTAATCTTGAGCGCACGTATTGGTGGAGAAGTAATTTGGATTGGCCCAAAAATGAACGAAGGTAGTTTTTTCAAAAAAGGAGATCCGCTTTTGAGCATTGGTATCCGGCAGTCACAATCGCGTTTGAAGGCACCTTTCAACGGAGTAGTGCAGTCAAAAAATGTGGATTTGGGGCAATATGTTAATCCCGGAACGCAATTGGCGGTTTTGTTTGGTAGTGATGAGGCTGAGGTCGTGATCGATTTGCCGATGGGGCGCATGGATTGGCTGCCTCAATCCTCCACATCACTTGACGGCGAAAATCAATTTCAATTTCCTGCAACTGTTTCTTTAGCAGGAATGATTTCTGCGTCCGTTTGGAATGCGACGGTGAAACGGCATTTGCTGGAACTGACTCCACGCGGGATGATGGTACAATTGATAGCTGAAGCGGATGACCCCTTTCGTCTGAAACGTAAGTCACAGGTGAAGCCGAAAAACAAACTAACTTCTGAAAACACGCTAATTAATACTGAGGGAACAGCGAATTCGGAAAGTCCGCCGACTCCCCAAACCTCGAATATGCCTCTTTTTGTGGGAGCTTTTGTCGATGTGAGCATTCCAGGAAGACAACTGGAAAATGTGGTTAACATTCCGGCACAAGCATTGCGGGATCAGGACACAGTGTGGATTGCCTTGGAGGGCGAGTTGGCGGTTAGGCGAGTGAAAATCGCACATCTTGATCAAGACAATATTTATCTTTCAGGTGGCGTAAAGCAAGGAGAACAGATTATCATTTCTCCCATCAAAGGTGCTGCAAATGGGCTTAAAATCCGCATTGCCGGGAAAGAAAAAACAGAAAAAATGGGGAAGGAAGAATGAAGCAGTTTTCAGGAGAAAGGAAAGAGCGAAGGAAACGAGGAGATGGAAAAGGTGAACAAGAGTATGGGAAATGGGAAAAACGAGAGAATAACCAAAGAAAATAAATTTCTGAATCAAATAAGGAGGAGTCATGATTCGTTGGATGGCAGAACATAAAGTCGCGGCAAATTTGCTGATGATCATTATTTTAGTGGCCGGAGTAATGGGTGTTTCTAATATCAAACAGGAAGTGTTCCCTGAGTTTGATCTAGATTTTATTATTGTAGCTGTTCCGTATTCTGGTGCAACTCCTGATGAAATTGAAGAATCAATTTTGTTGCCGATTGAAGATGCGGTTTCCGGAATAACTGGAATCAAAAAAATTACTGGAACTGCTAAAGAAGGCATGGGCAGTTTCCGGATTGAACTGCAAAAAGGAGCGGACAAACAAAGTGTGTTTGACGATGTGGAATCGGCGGTTACTCGATTGACGACTCTTCCAGAAGAGGCCGATGATGCTCAGGTGCAGTTACCTCGAAGGCGGAGAGAAGTTTTGAATATCGCACTTTATGGAGATGCACCAGCACGGTCATTGATTGAGTTGGCTCAAATGGCTCGGGACACTTTGTTGACGCATCCGGACATCACGCAAGTCGATGTAGAACAGTCGCGGGGTTTCGAAATGACACTCGAAATTTCAAAATCTGCCTTGCAGCAACATGCTCTCACGCTGAATCAAATTTCTGGAATCATCCGCCAGGCAACTCTTGATATGCCCGGAGGAAAAATCCAAACCGTCGGGGGTGATCTGCTCATTCGCACCAAAGAGCGTCGTTACACGGCCGCGGAATATGCGGAAATTCCGCTGCTAACAACCGACCAGGGAATTTTGAGCTTGGGCGATATTGCCCACATTTCAGATGGATTTGAGGAGTCAGATCTTCGTTCACGATACAACGGGAAACCGTCTGAACGAATCTTGGTTTACCGTGTCGGCGAGCAAACGCCAACCGATGTTTCAAAAGCCGTTCATGAAAAAATGGAAGAATTAAAAAAGCAATTGCCATCCAGTGTACAAACACAAATTGTGAGAGATTCATCCCTCATTTTGGAAGATCGCATCAATTTATTGATGAAAAATTTATGGTTGGGACTGGGTTTGGTCTTTCTGACATTGTCACTTTTTTTAAGAGTGGATTTGTCTTTTTGGATTATGATAGGCATTCCCATCAGTTTTGCCGGTGCCATGATTTCGATGCCTATCACTGATTCCAGCATCAACATGATTTCACTTTTCGCCTTTATTTTGGTTTTAGGAATTGTGGTGGATGATGCCATTGTGGTCGGCGAAAATATCTATGCGCATCAGGAAATGGGAAAATCGCCATTGGATGCTGCTGTGGACGGCGTAACTGAAATCGCTCCGCCGGTTTTAATCACAATCCTGACCACCATAGCAGCTTTCATTCCGATCTATTTTATTCCAGGCATCACCGGAAATATTTTCCAAAATATTCCAAATGTTTTGATTGCAGTTTTGCTCTTTTCTTTGCTGGAAGTTATGTTTATTCTTCCCGGTCATCTCTCACACATCAATCGGGTGATGGCTTGGATACTTGCGCCGCTTGGGAAAATTCTGGAAACGCCGAGACATTATTTCAGTTCCGCGCTTTTTTGGTTTTCCAACAAACCATACAGGACAATTTTGGAAAAGGGTATTGCTTACCGTTACACTATTTTTGCGCTTGGTGTTTTCTTTATATTGCTTTGCGCAGGATTGGTGGCAGGCGGACACATGAAATTTACTTTTTTTCCAAAAATAGATCGCGATGACATTGCAGTCACCGCACGAATGCCTTTTGGTACTCCGGCCTCGGTCAGTCGTGAAGTTGAAGAAAAAATGTTGCGTAGCGCAGAAAAGTTGCTCCGTGAATATGAAGCTGAAACCGGACAACCTGTTCATGATGGAATTTACAGTACTGTCGGAAGGGGCGGTGCTAACAACACTTCGGTACGAGTTTATCTGAAGCCTCTCAATGAACGAAAATTTGCGGCAGTCGAATTTTCAAGAAGATGGCGCAAAGAAATGGGAGAAGTTGCCGGAATTGAAGCACTCAACATCCGTGCGCGGCATTCGATGGGCTCAAATTACGATATTGATCTGCAACTAAGTCACCCAGATACAAATAAACTTTTGGTCATCGTCGAGCAATTTAAAGAAAAATTGGGTGAATATCCAGGAGTAAGTAACATTGAAGACAGTACCGAAGACGGAAAACGTGAAGTGCAATTACGTCTCAGTCCGGCTGGACGAACTTTGGGTTTAAGTACACAAGAATTGACTCAGCAAATTCGAGCTGCTTTTCAAGGCGTTGAAGTTTTTAAATTGTTGCGAGATAGCGATGAAGTGAGTGTTAAACTACGCTTACCGTTTGAGGAACGCCGATATTTGCGGGATTTGGAGGATTTGGTAATCTTGTCTCCAACCGGAAAACTATTGCCTTTGAGGCAAGTGGCTGAGTTAAAATACGGTCAATCTTACAGTGCCATCCGGAGAATCGACGGACGGCGAATTGTGAGCGTAAGGGCGTTGGTGGATTCCGGAGTGGCTAACACAGGAGAAATCCAAAGCTCCATCAAACAAGAACTTTTGCTGAATATTAAAAGTCAAAATCCGCAATTGCAATATTCATTTGAAGGCGCACACCGTGCGCAAACCAACACAATGGACGGTGTAAAACAAGGCGGTATTGTAGCCTTGCTCTTGATTTACAGCTTGTTGGCGTTGCAGTTCCGGAGCTATTTCCAACCTGTTATAATCATGACTGCAATTCCCTTCGGCATTGTCGGAGCCTTGCTCGGTCACCTGCTAATGGGGTACAGCCTGAGCATTATCAGCATTTTGGGAATTGTCGCATTGACCGGAATTGTGGTCAACGATTCACTGATTTTAGTGGATTTCATCAACCGTACCCGCGAGAGAGGAACTCCAATTCGACAAGCAATTGTTGAAGCCGGAGTGCGCCGTTTCCGGCCAATTTTATTGACCACACTTACTACCTTTTTCGGTTTGCTTCCAATGCTTTTTGAGCAATCCTTACAAGCAAGATTCTTAATTCCAATGGCTATCAGTTTAGCGTTTGGCGTGTTGTTTTCAACTTTTGTGATCCTCGTTTTGATTCCAGTACTTTACATGATTTTGGAAGATTTCAAAGGACTTGTGAGCAAGGAACCTAAAAATACGTTCGTGGTTCCTGAGATACCATAATGCATCAAAGAGCGAAAGGGTAAAATGAAAACAAGCTTGAAGTTGGCTCATGTTCATCAAGAAACTCTGGAAGCTCATTTGTTGGAAGAACACCTCCTAGAAGTGGGCTCCCTAGCTTCCAGGTTTGCGGAATCATTCGGGAATGCGGCTCGGACGCGGATTGAAACTGGTAATAAACAATCTCTATAGTATAATCTCCATTTGTCTCCCGAGCTACGGCTAGGTGAGTGATGAAACAGTGGACTACCTGCCATATATAACGTATTAAATATAACGCTTGTTATTTAACTGATGATGTTATTAAATGTACTATGATTGCTTCCTTTCGCTGCCATAAAACAGAATCTCTTTTTGAAGGTGTCTGTCCAAAACATTTTCGATCTTTCAGAACACAAGCAGAAAGAATATTGCAAATGGTGGATTCCGCAACTGAAGTACAAGACCTTCGCAGTCCTCCCGGAAATCGACTTGAAAAATTGCGGGGTGACCGTGCTGAATTTTGGAGTATCCGGATTAATTCTCAGTGGAGACTTTGCTTTGAGTGGCGAAACGGAGAAGCATTGAATGTAGAAATTGTTGATTATCATTAAAGGAGACAATATGCCTGTAAATAAAATGCGACCGATACACCCAGGAGAAATACTGCTCGAAGAATATCTTAAACCGTTGAAAATGAGTGCGAATGCGTTGTCAATTGCGTTGCGTATTCCTGCTCCGCGAATCAATGATATTGTTCGTCAAAAACGTGGGTTGAGTGTGGACACTGCTTTAAGGCTGGCTAGGTATTTTGGGAGTACAGCTCAGTTTTGGCTCAATCTGCAAACTGCTTATGAGTTAAAAAAAGTTGAGCAACAAATAGGAGCTTCCATTCAGAAGGAAATTTTTCCACGTCAAGTTGCCTGAGCTGAACTTGAAATTTTGTACTTTTAGATTTAGACATGATTACAAGATTGATGCATTCGAAATTAGTTGTCATTCCCGCGAAAGCGGGAATCCAGGAACATGTAAGTATCTGAAATAATGGATTCCCGCTTTCGCGGGAATGACAAACATTTGTGTCGTTATGACTTTTTTCGGGACCATCAAGATTGACCTGAAAAAATAAAAAACTACTCTAAAAGCTCAATTTTAGACCGAAAACAGCTGGGGTTTTATTCTTTGGTAAAGGTCTCAGCTTTCAGTATGTGTTTTAGAGCTTCACCAAGTTCCGGGTGTAGAAACTTGTAGCCGCTTTCAACAATTTTTTTGGGATAAACACGGATAGGGGTTAGTAGCAACTCATCTGCCATTTCGCCAAAAGCAAGTCTGGCCACTACGGCTGGCAATGGGAATATCGTTGGCCTTCGCAAAACACGTCCCAGGGTTTTTGTAAATTCACGGTTGCTGACAGCATTCGGGGCTGCAAAATTTACAGGACCACGGATTGAATCATCGGCAATTATATGTTGGATTATTCTCACAGCGTCATCGATACTGACCCAGCTGAAATACTGTTCCCCGCTGCCGATAATACCGCCAAGTCCCATTTTAAAAGGCAGGAGCATCTTTTTTAATGCACCTCCTGAACTGCTGAGAACCGCACCAAAGCGAGCGTTTACTACGCGAATTCCAGCTTCTTCAGCAATATTTGCTGAATTTTCCCACTGCTGACAAACCCCAGCCAGAAACCCGCTGCCCGACGCGAAGGACTCGTCAATAATCTCTGTTCCATGCTCACCGTAGAATCCAACAGCGGAGGCGGAAATAATCAGCTCAGGTTTGAAATCTGTACCGGCAAAATAAGCGGCTAAAAATTTTGTACCGTGAACACGGCTGTTCAGGATACGGTCTTTCTTTTTTTTACTCCAGCGACCGTCTGCAATATTCTCACCTGCTAAATGAACGACAGCATATTTTTCCCTGTTGCGAGCTAAATCATTTATACAATTTTCCAGGTCCCAAACAGGTGATTCCGGCTCAAAATTCTTACGCTGCAAACGGATTACAGAATGACCGCCCGCAGTCAGGAATTTGCTCAGCGCGGATCCGATTAATCCGGATGCTCCTGTAACAAGGACTTTCATTTTTATTTTTGGTGAAATTCTTCAGCTGAACTTTGGCAGTCCCCAATATTCCGGATCAAAGTCCTTCAGCGAAGACAAAATTTGTGAGGCATTCCGGTAGAGAGAATGATCCATATTAGGATCCGGAACTACAACCACTGACATTCCAGCTGCTAATGCTGCTTCGGAACCGGAAGGTGCATCCTCAAAAACAAGACACTGCGCTGGATCTACTCCGAGACGTTCTGCCGCTAGCAGGAAAATATCAGGTGCAGGCTTCCCCTCTTTCAATTCAGGATCATCTCCGCGGACAATCTGCTTGAATTGGGAAAACCACTGTTTGTGTTTTTCATATTTTGCCTCAAACATTGGAGACGAAGAACTGGTGGCTAGTGCCTGCGGAATTCCGCTTTGAAAAAAATGTGTTGTCAGAGCTTTTGCGCCCGGCAAGGCCTGCGTGTCCCGGAATCGCTCCAGCAAAACGTCTTTTCTTGAGTCCAGATAATCCTGTGCTGTAATAGGCAAATCCAGACTATCAACTATAATCTGTGCTGCCTGAATTGATCTGCGTCCAATAATCTTTTTTTTGATCGACCAGTCAAAAACCTTTCCGTATTCTGCAACTATTTCTTGAGTGACTTCAGTGTAAATGCCTTCTGTATCGAGGAGAAGACCATCCATATCATAAATTATGCAGGAAATTTCAGGCGTCATTGTTCGGGCTTAGGTTGGTTTTTCAGGAGGTTCAAAATAATGCTGTTACAACAGGAAAGCTAAGGCAGTTTTAAAAAAACTTGGGTGCGTATTTTCGCAAATCAACGGTTTCTTTTTTACCGTTACTCAGTTTGTAACTTATAGAATATTCATTTACCCACTTCAGTTTTAAACGGTGACTAACATCCTGAACCTGGAGATTCAAGAGACTTTGAATTTTTTCAAAGTTGCGGTTGATGAGATGCAGCCTGAAAGTGTAAACTCTTTGAGTAATTTGCTGTCCGCTTGAATTGGTGCGTGTAATATCTTTTGAATCCGTAATATGATAAAAAATTGCGTGATTCGTAGAAGTCGCCACACCGGCACCGGTACGGAGGTGTGTAAGCAGGGGGAGCACTTTATCCTGAAATATCCTGAAAACTCTTTGAATGCCAAAATCGCGGTTTGTGTACTGGTAGAATTCCGGATCAACCTTCCAAAATCTTGCATCTCCGTCTGCATCATTTTTAACGATGTCCAGTCCCAATACTCCATTTTGTGCACGGTAGAGATAAACGTAACTTTTAGTATTTTTTATGCTGGTAATATTAAGAATCACCCGTTGAGGGTGAGAATCTAAAAGTTTATTGTCGAGGTAAATTCCGTTGCCCATCCTGTTCTCAGGATAAATTTGGTACGGGGAAAGGTCTACTATTCCCCTGTGTTCGGAATCTCTGGAAAAAGTTTCTACTGCTGTAACTCCTTGAGGCAGCAGGAGTAAAAGTAGTGCTGTGAAAACAAAAAACGTATTTGCTTTAAGCTGCTGCATGTTATTTTTTGGCAGTCTTAACTTTTTCTCAGCATTGCGGTGAAGTATGCAAGTCAACATTATTTATAATATTTTATTGTGTTGGTGTAGAAAAATCCTGAATCCGCGTCTTTTTAATTGAAACGAACCGGTAATCGAACAGCCTCTGGATCTTCATCTTTTCCGGATTTCTGCTTCAACTGCGGAGTGGATTTAAGACTTTTTGTTATTGGATCGATTATAGCAAATTATTATACTGAAGTCAGTGAAATAGTGCTTGAGCAACTTGAGTCCTGTGTCGCTTGATACTAGAATAAATGTTTAGAAGTTGTCCTGAAGCACCAAAAATCGTCTGATTTAATTAAAACGCTCGTACTCCAGCTTAAAAAATGTCTACCAGTAAAACTGTAAAACCTGCTTCCAGACCGTTTGTGATTGGCACAAGCGGGCACATTGATCATGGAAAAACAACTTTGGTCAAAGCTCTCACAGGAGTGGACACAGACCGTTGGGCAGAAGAAAAAAAACGCGGGATCACAATTGACCTTGGATTTGCTCATTATGAGGACGAACAGGGAAATCAGCTGGCATTTGTGGATGTTCCGGGACACGAAAAGTTTATTCATAATATGCTCGCCGGCGTGGCAGGAATGGATGCGGTACTGCTTGTTGTGGCTGCAGATGAGGGGGTGATGCCTCAAACACGGGAACATCTGAATATCTGTAATCTGCTGAAAATTAAAACTGGACTTGTGGCAATTACACGGATTGATTTGGTGGAAGACTCTGATATGGTAGAGCTTTGTCAAGAGGAAGTTGCTGAATTACTGGAGGGCACTTTTCTCGAAGGCAAACCGGTGATTCCGGTTTCCGCTACAAGCGGAGAAGGATTAACTGAACTTCGGCAAGCATTATCAAAACTGGCCAAACAAATTCCTGCAGCTGAAATTGAAAAACCATTCCGCTTGAATGTTGACCGTTCCTTCACGCTCAAGGGATTTGGCACAGTCGTTACCGGTACAGTGCTCAGTGGATCAGTCAGACATGATGAAGAAGTACAGCAATTTCCGCAACAACGCAGTATTCGAATTCGCGGACTGCAGGCTCACAGTCAGACAGTTAATGAAGTTTTTGCCGGACAGCGGGCTGCTCTTAATTTGGCTGGAATTAGCAAAGAAGAAATTCAGCGTGGTGATCAACTGGCAAAGGAGGAGTCATTACTCACCAGTTATATGCTGAATGCCTCGCTGACTCTGCTTGAGGATGTCTCATCGGCTTTGAAAAACAGAACACGTATCCGACTTCATTTAGGCAGTCAGGAAGTTTTTGGCAGGATTGTTCTGTTAGAGGGTGAAACTTTGTCAGCGGGAAAAACAACACTGGTTCAGTTCCGTCTGGAAAGCCTGGTCAGTGCGAGACACGGTGACCGTTTTATTGTCAGGAGTTATTCACCGATGTTTACTTTAGGTGGAGGAATGGTGATTGATCCTTCTCCCAGCAAATCAAGAAGAGTTCTGCACGAACTTCCGGAACGTCTCCGGCGTCTGCATGCCGGTGACGAAAATGTACGATCTGCGGAGGTGATCTATCTGCAGTCTGTGAAGGGTGTGATTGAAGCAGAATTTTCGGTCCGTTCCGGTCTTTCTGCCAAACAATCCGCTAAAGTTCTGCAACTTCTGCAAAGTCAGCAACAGGTGCTTTGTGTCGATCCCTTTTCAAAACGTTATCTGCATGTTGAACATGTTGAACGTATCGGTGATTTTTTGAGTAAAGTCTTAACTATCCATCACAAAAAATTTGCGGATCGTGAAGGTATGTCACGATCCGAACTGGCCGGGAAGCTCTCTTTGATTTTCACAGAAAAAGAGGTTGAAATTCTATTAAAATACATGGTAAAGCTGGGCAAGTTTTTACAAAACGGACAGTACTTCTCTCTTACAGAACATCAACCACAAGTTTCTCAAGCACAGGAAGCCGGTTTAGCACGCTGTCTTGAGTTGATAAAAGCAGGCGGATTTCGGCCTCACCGCCGTACACGTTTGTTGGAAGAACTTGAAATGAACGAAAAAGAAGGTGTGGCAATGCTCAAATCAGCGGTGCATTCCAAACGGCTTGTGCGTGTCGCGGATGACCTGTACTATGCACCGGAACAAACAAAGGAAATTTTAATTAGTCTGAAGAAATATTTGCAGGATAATCAAAGTATTACTGTGATCCAATTCAAAGAATTATTAAACATTTCTCGCAAACACGCTATTGATTTGCTAGAGTATTTTGACAGTCAACACCTCACGATACGGGAAGATAATCACCGTGTTCCTGGTTCAATTTTAGCTTCCAACGAATAAAAGAAAAATTGGATAAAAAAGTGATTTTACATCGAAACGCAACTTTCCCGCTTATTTTCTGTATGCTGCTGATTCTCTGGAGTTTGCAGACATTTTCCGGAAATGCGTTTGCCCAAAGTTTACTGAGTGACCGTGCGTGGTTAGAGCAAAATACTGAGCTTATAGACGAAACAGAAACCGAAACTGCTGTTAAGATAGAACCTGACGGACAAAAAACTCCATTGTTGCCTTCAGACTTGTTGTCTGCACCTGCAGCACTCCTTGAAGCGGAATCTGCTCAAACTGAAAGTAGTTTCCAAAACGTCATAACGCCTTCATTAACGCCTCCAATCCCCACTCTTCCTTCGATAAAAGCGGAAGAAGATGACGCAATATTTTCCGGTTCATTTTTCAGCAAACTATTTCCTTGGTTTTCCGTAAGCGATCAAGAGTCTTCCAATAATTCTGCCAATAACCCTGTTACGGAAATGGAAACTTTTGAAACACAACCGGAATGGGCGGACACGGAATTTGCCGGAGTTTTTATGCTGGTAGCAGAAATTGAAAGGCTGCTCATTTCAAATCCGGATGCAGCGAGGGAAAGGTATCTGGAAATTGAATCCCAGTTGGAAGTTGAGGAACGTACACGCCTCAAAGTTCAACTGCTTTATCAACTGAATGAGTGGTCATCTGCAGAAATCCTGGCAGAAGCGTTTTTGAGCGAACGACAGCAAAGTCCGCTTTCGCCTTTAATTTTTTATTATTTGAACAAGGCTCTCCAGTCTCAAAATAAAGCACTCAGTCAAAATCTGGTTTTGCGGGAACGTACCGCTAAAACTTTAGAACCAAAACTGCGCAGTGATTATTTGCGTATGCTCAGTGATGAAGCGCTGCTTCATGGTGATCTTTTCACCGCAATTCAATATCGACTTGATGAACTGAGTAATGTGGAAACCGCAAAAATGGCTGATCCGGAAAAACTAATCCGGTTGCTGAAAGAAGTTCAGTTTGTTGAAGAACTACATAATATATCAGTGGATTTTCCAAATTTAAGCTGGCTGCAGGAGCAAATACCATCGCTGAAACTCGAACTGCTCGTTCAACAAAAACGTTACCGAGAAGCTCTGGAAATTGTGGATCTGCGACTCGAGTTGGCTCGCGTAAACGCGGACTTGGAGCAGATTGAACTACTTGAACAAATGCAGAGCAACTTCACCACTGCCCTCAATCTTAACCCTCGCAGAATTGGTGTAATTCTACCTTTGAGTAGTTCCAGTGCAAAAGTAGCAGGACTGGCCCAGGAAACGCTGAATGGTTTGTGGCTTGCTCTGCGTGCCAATGAAAAAACCGTGCTAAGTGAAAATATCAGCGATAACACATCTTTCCAAAATTTTGAAATTAGTAGTAATTTTCTGCAAACTGACAATGTAACAGTTGTCGCTCAAGCAAATAAAACTGCAGGTCCGTGGGAACTTGTGGTCAGAGACTCACATTTGAATTCTGAGAAAACAAAAAGCGCAGTCCGCGAACTTGTGGAAAAAGAACGTGTAATTGCCATCATAGGACCTCTTGCCCGGAAAACTTCAGAAGCGGCCGCGGAAGAAGCAGAGAGGTTACGTGTACCGTTAATTTCCCTGTCACTGACAGCCGGTATTCCGGAATTAGGAGACTACATTTTTCGTAATAATCAAAGCTGGAAACAGGAGGTTCAGGAAGTGCTGGATTATGCTGTGAGTGAACTGCAGGCGTGCCGTTTCCTGATTCTTTACGCAAAAACTAGAGAGGGTCGACAAAAGATGCGCCTTTTTTGGGAGGCAGCAGTACTTAAAGGTTGTGAAGTAGTCGCAGTTGAAGGTTTTAAAAATGAAGGTCAAAAAAGCCTGGTGAATGAGTTTGATACTTTCACCGGTAAAAGTCAGCGTATAAGCGCTAAAGAAAAAAGTATTTTAAAGGAACTCAAAGAAAAGGAAGTTCCAGTCCACAACTTTGATGCGGTGTTCGTTGCCGTAGGTTCTGGCGGGGTGAAAAATTTGAGACTTATTTTTCCTTATAGTGCAGTTTACAAAATGAAAAATATCGCTTTCCTTGGAGACAGTGGTTGGAACGATGCTGCACTCCCGTTTGCACCCGGACTACGCGGGATCAGAAAACCGGTTTTTGTGGACAGCTTCTTCCCGCAGGCTAAAACACTTGCCATGCAACAGTTGCTGAGACTACACGAAAGAATTTTATATCGGCATCAAAATTATCTGGGGCCAACACCTTATACTGCTTATGCCTATGATACCTTGTTGATCTTGATGAAGCTGCTTGAAGAAGAACGAAACCAAAGTCACCGGGAACTGCGGAATGCGTTGGCAAATATGCAGATTTTTCCGGGTGTTACAGGTAATTTACGCTTTGATGAAAAAGGGGAAGTTCAGCGGGAAATGCAGCTTCTGACTCTGCGTAGAGGAAAAATTCAGCTGTTGAAATAATGATCTTTAAAGGCTGAAGTTGTGCAGGCTGCAGATTCTACAGCCTGACTGGAACATGCTTACTTGACGAAGAGAGATTCCAGATCTTTAAACGGCACCTGTTCAGGACGTACCTTTTGAAGGGGTTGGGTTACTTCTCCGGAATTTTTAGCGATGTCTAAGAGTGAAGACTCCGGGTAATTAGAATTTTGTCCTCCACCAGACATGCTGTCATCAGCACTGTTCAAGCGTTTTTCGGGTCGAATTTCCGCGTGAAAATTACGTTTGGTCTGTGCTTTCATCTGTAAGTTGTGATCCTCAAGAGGCTCCTCAACGAGATCCGCTACTTGACGCAAACGGTAACTGTATTGTCGGCTGACTTCAAAAAGTCGCCCACCCGGAATGCACTCAGGACTGTCCTGGAATGAACCAAAATCATCTACAATAACAGCATGTTTTAGTGCTTCTGGACTTAAGTATACTAAAACAGGCGATGTATCAGCTTCGGTTACTTCCTCTTCCTGAGGTTCGAATTTGAACCATTTCATATTACCTCTTCTCAAAAATCTTATACAGGGAAAGTTTTGCATTTATAGACATATCTCTGCGAAAAATATGCCAAGCACCCTCTTATTTCTAAATCATGATGCGGCTTAATTACGCTAAAATATTTACCAAATTAGACGCTTGTTTTTTACCACAATAAAACTTATCAAATTAGTAAGATAGCTTTGATTATATAAGTGCTGTAAAATTACTGGTATAATTGCTGATTTAAATACTTCAAGAGAAGATTAGAGACAGTTAGCAAAATAAAACAGTAATACACTACGCGGCTAAATCAGCAATCCCGAAATGGAAAATATATGCCGAGCTTGTTCAGTCGCAGTCGGATTTTGAGAGTTGGGAGTTAAATAATTGATATTAATACTGCCGTTTAAGCAATATATTTCGCTCTCATTCAAAATAGCACGAATTTATGTTTTTTTGATGACAGCAAATTAATTCCTGATCGGGCTGGATTTCTTTATATTTGTATATTAAGATATATGTCAATTAATGGAGGTTGATATGGAGAATAAAGTGAGCAAAAACGAAGCATTAAAATGTGAACTCGCCCTGTTATTCGGTGAACAGGAAGAAAATATTGAGATAGCAGCCCAGAGTCTAAAGGTTTTGTCCCATCCTGCACGCTTACGGATAATGTGTGCTTTACGTGATGGTGAACAAACTGTGCAGAATTTGGAGTACTATACAGGCATCAGGCAAACAACACTTTCTCAACACTTGTCTTTACTGAAAAGCCGTGGAGTGTTGGTTTCTCGACGCGAGGCAACATATTCTTTTTATCGGATTTCAAATAAAAAAATAATCGAATTATTTGACCTGATAAAAGACGTTTACTGTACTTAAAAACAAAATTGATATGAACAATAACGAGAAGTCGTCTTTTGTATTTCGACAATTATTTGATAAAGATACCGGAACTTTCACCTATCTGATGTTTGATTCTGACACTATGGAGGGATTGATCATTGATCCGGTTAAGGAGCAGTTTGACCGTAGTCTGCAGTTCATCGAAGAACTTGGTATTGAACTCAAGTATGTGATTGACACCCATGTCCATGCAGATCATGTAACATCTTCCTGTATGCTGCGTGATGCGACCGGAGCAAAAAGCGCTTTTGGAGAAACCTCTGCAGTACAGTGTGCGGATCTTCTACTCAGCGATGGAGATGAGTTGGAATTTGGACGCTTTAAACTCAAAGCAATTTCAACTCCAGGCCACACCGATGCCTGCACAAGTTTCTATACAGAAGGCAGACTTTTCACTGGAGATTCTTTGTTGATTCGCGGTTGCGGAAGAACGGATTTTCAACAAGGAGATCCGGAAAAAATGTTTAATAGTATTACGCAGAAATTATACGCTTATCCGGACAGTACCCTCGTCTATCCTGGACATGATTATCTTGGCCGAACAGCTTCCTGTATCAGGGAAGAAAAATCATTTAACTCCAGAATCGGCAGTGGACAAACCCTGGAAAAATTTGTCCAAATCATGAACAATCTTAATTTACCTAAACCAAAAAGAATTGATGAGGCTGTTCCGCTAAATATGAAATGCGGATATTCGCTGGAACTTGGTCATGTCAATGAAGATAATTTCACGATGCATGATTTACATCAGATGCTGGACAAACTTAATCCCACTGAGAAGGTTATTGATGTCCGGATGCCTAGTGAATACAATCAGGGTCATGTGCCGGGAAGTTTGAATATTCCCATGGGAAATGAACAGGCGTTTATTGACGAAATACGTGGTTATGACAGAGTGTTTTTACACTGTCATTCCGGACGTAGGGCGCAAACGGTCTACACTATGCTCAGTATGCAGGGCTTAGAAAATCTGGTTTGTATAAACAGTTCCGGTATGGCTGACTGGCAGCAGGCAGCTTTTCCGGTGGAACAGTGAAGGTAGTTCAATGAAGCAGAACATTTTGTGCAAATTAATTTTATCGTTGACAATCTTTTTGCTGCCGTCAATCCTGTTGGCCGGAACTTCTGCTGAATTCATTATGCCATGGTGGGGTTGGCCGACAATCTTGTTTTTTACAACTTTTTTGATAGGCATTTTTGGTGTAATGGCAGGCATAGGCGGTGGAGTTTTGTTCGTTCCTTTAGCCACCAGTTTTTTTCCGTTTCATATTGATTTTGTCCGCGGTACTGGACTTTTCATTGCACTTGGAAGTTCTTTAGCAGCGGCTCCGCATTTGCTTGAAAAAAATCTGGCGAGCTTAAAACTTGCTATGCCTTCCGCTTTGGTTGCTTCTGCCTTTGCCATTATCGGTGCCTTTCTGGGACTCTGGCTTTCCGCCTTAAATCCGGCTTATATTCAGGGCAGTTTAGGGGTTACGATTATCGCTATCGTCTTTATCATGCTCTTTGCGAAAAACTCGGAAAACCCGTCCGTTACACCCGGTAATTATTTAACGCAACTGTTGCAGATAAACGGGATTTATACTGAAGAAACTACCGGAAAAGAAATTCGCTGGACTGTGCACAATACCACGAAAGGCATGTTGGGTTTTGTAATTGTGGGATTGTTGGCGGGCATTTTCGGTTTAGGAGCAGGCTGGGCAAATGTCGCAATTTTAAACCTCGTCATGGGTGCACCGGTTAAGGTCGCAGTCGCAACGAGTAGTTTTGCACTCTCTATCACTGACAGCACGGCAGCCTGGATTTACATGAATAAAGGCGCAGTTTTACCGATGCTTACTGTACCTTCGATGGTCGGCATAATGCTGGGTGCAAAAATTGGTTCAAAGCTGCTGCCGAAAGTTAAGCCTTCGGTGATACGTAACATGGTAATCGGTGTCCTCTTCTTTGCGGGTGTCCGATCCTTAATGAAAGCATTTGGGATTTGAACTGAAACTGAGCTCTTTAATGGAAAATACTTCAGCCTTTGAAAACGCGTCCGAACAGCAAATATACGCAAGAATAGTTTACCATATGAACCATCTTGGTTTGTTTGTGCTTGTCGTTGGTTTTGCTTTGTATTTGACGGGAATGCTGACGCCTCATGTTCCGCTGAAAGATCTCCCTCAATACTGGTCTCTCCCTTTGGACCAATATTTAGCAAAAACAGGTGCGCCTACAGGATGGCAGTGGATTTCAGAGCTGGGCTACGGTGATGTGGCACCACTTTTAGGTGTTGCTGTTTTAGCTTCAATAACACTTGTTTGTTACCTGGTTTTGTTTTTTAAATTCCTGCAGAGAGGCATCAAACCTCTTGTTGTGATTACTGTGATCGAGTTGTTTTTAATGTTGCTCTCAGCCTCAAATCTGATTCAGATTGCCCACTGATTTTACTCCTGCCGAAAATAACCGATCGGCAAACATTTAACTTTTCTAATTTCCGCTCTCATTTAAGCGGTTTTGATAAGCAGCAATCCAGGCGTCCCGGTATTGAGGAAGTTTCTCAAGACGTTTTTCAAGGTTGCTATTTTCTGTTTGCGGACGCATCGTGAGATGTAAGGTGTAGCGTAGAATGTCCTGCGGCTTTTGAACGCAGTAAAGCAAAAACGGTAAAGCGTCTGTACCTTTTTCCTCATAAACCAGCCAGAACAGTTTGACGATGTGGAAATGGTTTATTCCACGTGAACATTGCCGGTCAACAAACTCCAAAATTGACTTCAGGTAATTCTCAGTCCGGAAACCTTGCGGGAGAGTTGCTGATGCAGAATCTTGCTGATAATAATGCATTGTCAAAATAGCAGAGATAAAATAGCTCCAGGCTTTACTAAAATCATCCAGCGGTACCAACTGCCGAGCTGTCTCATTGTCCTTGGATTTCGGAAGTGATTGCTCGCTGAGATCCAGCATTATCCCAAGCGTGCTTTGCAAACCTTCAAGCGCGGGAGCTCTATATTTCAAAACCGCCAGCAGCTTTTTTAAGCGCTGAGCATCCGCACTTTCTTTAAAAGAATCAATCCTATTTTCTTGAAGTGCAAGTGTCCATTCACTCAGACTGTGAAGAGCGGCATAAAGTTTTGAATACATCGATTCAGCATAACTTTTTTCCAGTCGTTTTATTTCTTTTGACCACTCTTTGAGTGGAGTTCCGGAGGGCAGCATTTTTATCAAGCTCAGCGGAAATCTTTGCTGGATACGCTTCAAGTCCGGGTTTTGCGGCATCTCCGGAACATAAAACTGAATGACTTTCTTATCCCTCCGAAGTTCCTGCATACGTGATCTTATTTGAGCACCGACTCCTTCCATATCAGCGGCCTCCGGTGCTTGATTTAAAAGCTCATGCAGTTCCTCAATAAATCCGGAAAGTGCGGATATTTCTTCCAGTTTGTTTTTTACTGAGCGGATGTAATGGGTGAAACGTTGCTGATTGAAATTTTCATAAGCCCGGCGTTCATGCGGTAAAATGAAATGCAGTTGTGTATTTAGTTGCTGAATCCGTTCAATCAGAGTCTGATTAAAAATTTCCGGATTTGTGCGGAAAGTCTGTTTGAATTCGCTAAATATGGAATCCAGCGTGTGCTGTTCCTCGGTTGACAGAGACTGAGATTTCCACTTTTCCCGCCACTCCGAAATTAATTGTTTGCGGATTTTTACACCTTCTTTTTTCAGCTCAAGCATGTATGATTTTGCCACACTTTCGCAAAATGCCTGCAGACTTTTTGAGGGGAAGTTAAGTTCTTCAACCATGAACAATATCTCCGGAACTGCAGCACTGCTTTGTTTTTGCCGGTTTACGCTTTGCCGGTAAAATTCGAGAGGCAAAATTTGCTCATTGAAGAAAATATTTCCGCATAGTTTTGAAAATAAATTACGTGTAATGTTTACAATCAACTCCGCCGAGTTCAGTTCTCCGGGTAAAATAATCGTCACTTCATAAGAACGTGTCGTGTTGTTGACTTTCAGACGTGATGCGGGAAGCGTGACATTTTTCGGTAGTGCTGATCCAATTTCGCTCTCGTATGTTTGCTGATCTAAAAAGCGTAACAAATGACCTGCGTGAGGGAGTTGCAGACCAAATTTTCCCGAAAAATCCAGGATTCCCGGAAGTTTTCCGTTCAAAAAGTTTTTTGTCTTTTCAGAAATTGATGTTGAAAATTCTATGCGGAAATATTTTGAAGGCGGGATTAGTTCTTTTTGTTTGTCGTAATTTTGGAGATGGGATTCTCCTATCGTTCGCAGTTTAGGATCAAAACGCTCCTCAAAAGATTTGTCGATGCTGTCAAAAGACTTCATGAATAATTACCCTTACAGGGTGTGGTTCACGAACAGTGATCAATGCTTGCGTACAGAAGCTATATCTTCGTTCCATTCCCTGAGTTGATGTGGACCTTCAAGCGAAGTTTTTATCTGGATCAAATCATAAAACTTTTTTTCTTCCAAATCAACACTGGGATACCTCCTTCTCAAATAGCTCCAGAGGTTTAAATAGTTTTCTTCTATTTGCCATTCATCACTCTTTGGCATCTGCTCTGACTTAGGGCTGTCAATAAAAGGGTAGAAAACCTTGCTCATGTTATTTTCTCGAAAACTCTGTTTTATTTTTTCCCAAATTATTAGCCTTTGCCTAAATTTGGATTTTCGAATTAGTCGCCAATGTTGCTCTAGTTTTTTGCGCTCTTAGTCTACATGTAGCAAAATTGTGGCCTGAAAACACAATCCGTGATGAAAAAATTGTTTGATTGTTATAAAAACTAAGTGAATATACTGTTTATATTGAATTATATATATTTGCAAAAAGTAATAAAATTTTTCAGGCTACTGCAGAAATATCTCCAATATTTTGAGCTTACTCTCAAAATTATTATTGAATTATGCGGGTGAATTATCTTATTCGCTAATTTAAATAAACTCGCAAAGACACTGTAATTTCGGGGAATGAATTTATTAGCTTTTTATCCATCGTGACAAATGAAGTGGACCCCAAGTCAAGGACAGTTATTCTTATGAGTTAAGGTGTACTTTAGTTCTCTCTGCCGGCTGATACTCAGTGTCTTGTTTCTGCCAATTCTGTATCTCCTTTTTTAATTGAAAATACACCTTAGCACATTGTCTCAATATATGGGGTGCACTATATGACGGGCTTAGTTATGTCCAAGGAATTGGGTTTCTAAAGAAATCTCTGAAACTGTGCCACCTTGTAATCCTACTTTGTAACCCCTTGCAGCTGGTTGTGATGAAATAATCTGCTTTAGCTTGCCATTAATGAAATGAAGACCAACACCATCGTCAGCAGCATACCCACCAAGCATACCGGATTTTACCATGTTGTGATAAGCAGGACGCCGCTTTAGCTCACCATCGTAGTGCGGACAATTACTGCCGGCCAAAAATCCGAGGCAATCCATTGGCTTTAATTCTGTGCCAAAAGAATCAGTAACACCCTGTTCAAACCAACAGATTGAACCAGCCGAAAGACCAGTAAGAATCGTGCCTGCAGATAAAGCCTTCTCCAATGCTTTATCGAAGCCATGAGCTCTCCACACAGCCAGCATACTAGCTGTGTTTCCCCCGCCTACGTAAATAATGTCTTGTGAACAAGCAAAATCTTCGAGATCAGATACTTGTCTTTGAAACAACTGTAGGTCAGTTGCCTCGCAGTTGGTTGATCCAAAGCGGCGATAGAATTTTGCAACATAGCTTTCAGCATCTCCGCTTGCAGTTGGGATAAAGCAAATACTTGGTTTATCTTTCTTACATGTACGCAAAATATAGTCATCTAGCAGGTGTGTCTCCTCCATTGAAAAACCACCGCCACCGATAGCTATAATCTGTTTGTTTACCATAATATACCTTCAATCATTTATGCTGACTAACACTTGCCTACTGCGGCAAACCATATACTCTCATCCACTCGTGCATATGCATGTATGCAATCAAATACTCAAATGTTAAGCGTAATAATAGTTCTGAAAATCCGACAATAAGTAAATATAAAGCAACGAACTTTAGTTTTTGGGATGGGCTAAGCGAGTGCCAGCTAATTTTTTCATCAATTTTATCTCGAAAAAATTTAATCTTGCTGATAATCCAGATAAGAAAAGAAAATAGTAAAGAATAGCGTCCAGACTTATATAGTTTAATCACTACGGCGTAGCGACGAATTATCCATAAAAGAAAATACCAGGACGCAAAGAGGATTATAATTGCACAAATCACATAAAATACAGTTAAAACATCCTCTGCAATAAAATACTTAAATCGCACGAATTCTGTTATTTTTTCTAGATATTGTCTGTCCATATCAGGGCCTTATGATTTATAATGTTTTCGACAAGCGGATTTTAAGCTGTAATGAAGGATGATGAGGATCAGCATAGAGAATTTTGAAATTTTGTCAGCGAGTTTCTGTATTGATGAGGAAAGTTGATAGTAGTGTTTCCAGATCTTGAAACCGAGCAGATAATTTCTTCAATCTGGATATTGCTACTTCGATTTTTCGATAAAGATTTTTATATTTGAGCATAGAATATCATCATCTCCACTATGACACAAGTATGTGCTGTAAGGCTGGAATTCCAGCTGGACAAGGACCAAAGCACACTCGTTACGCTGCCTTATTTTGGTGTCACGCCAGAGGTTTTAGCGCACTCTGCAAACGTTGGTTTAGATGTTTTGGGTGGGCTTTAGTCAAAGACACTGAGTCACAATTTTGAAAATGACAGAATTGTGTGATGGCGTCTACAAATGCAGTAATGACTAATTCTTCATCAAAATTGTGTTGTTCAAAATATAGTGATTTGATCTCTAAATGGTTAATTTTCCGATGGGCTTTACAATCCATCCGCCCAATAAATTCATCACGGAAAAGTAACGGCAGGCAAAAGTAGCCATACTTACGTTTGGCTGCTGGCACATAACATTCTAGCTGATAATCGTATTGAAATAATGCCTTGAGCCGTTCACGCTGAATGACACTGTTGTCGAATGGCGAAAGAATCAAAATGCGATTTTTTAACCGGGGAAGGGGGCGTTCAAGCACACCTGTTTCCAATATAAATACTTCGCCACTGCTCACTTGAACTTGTTCTAAAGTGCGCTGTGCCGACCTTTCGTTTATCAAGTCTTTCACAGCTTTGCGGAGTTCAATATGTCGGCGTAGATAGGTCAGTCCTTTGAGTGAAGCAAATCCATGGCAGCGCAACTGTTGTTCTACAATGTGCGTCGCAAGTTCTTCCATGCTCGGCATTTGTGAATTTACGTGAGATGGCAGTACCCGCTCGGTTAGATCATATGTTTTTTGGAAACCTTTGCGGTCGCTAACCATTAGGTCGCCTTCCATATACAGCTGTTCGAGGGCTTTTTTTGCTGGCTTCCAGTCCCACCAGCCTGCACGTTTTGTGGTGTTAGTTTCTACATCTCGGGATCGTATCGGACCAGCTGAACGTACGCGTGCCAACAGTTCACCCATGAGCTTCTTATCAGGGGTTTTATTCCAATGGGTCTGGCCGCTTTTAATAGCGTGTTTGTAGGGTAAGGAGAAACGATAATCGGCGATGGGTAGAAAAGCTGCTGCATGTGACCAGTACTCAAAAATGTCACCATCAAGCAACATTTGATTTGTCATCGCTGGCTTGAACTTAGGCACTCTGGAGTTGAAAACATGATGGTGTGCTCGTTCCACCACCGATATGGTATCGATCTGGACATAACCTATGTGGTTAATCGCTTTACGTGCCCCAGCCAAACCACTTCCATAGGGCTGAGCCTGCAGCAAACCTTGTGCAGCGAGAGCAAGACGTCGTAATCGCACCAGCTCTAGAGGCCGTTTAATTATAATCATGTTCATACTTACCCAACGCAGAGATCTGGTGACCTTGGGTGCAGTCCAAAGTCCACCTGTCTTGATTTGTTAGCACTTTGACTCGAAGTAACTTAGCAGTAAATTTTTCCATTCAACAATAAATGCTTTGTACTCAGTTGAAGTAAATCCTTCAATAAACTCATTACCCTGTTGGCTTAAACCGATATATTCGTAACTTACTTCTACCTGGGTTAAGCCCTCAGCTATCTTTTTACACTGAACTGTTACAATGCCAACTTTATCTTCTGGTTCCACCTTATAAAATTGTACTAGATAAATTTCTGGTTGATAACGCTTTACCAACCAGATAGCATCAGTCGAAGCATGGTCGTGATTTTTTGTTAAAAACACATAATCTTCATGAAGATCCTTTGACTCCATAATATTCACATAATCCCAGCCAGGAACCCATAGTTTTTCACCCTCTGCACTGAACAATGGAAATAACAAAGCTATTGGTTGGTCAATTTCAAAATCAACTGTATGTTTGATTGTATTCACAATATCTCCTTGAGTGCTAACGCCTCATATCACAGGCAGAAAAAGCAAAGCTGGGAATGAGCGACGCTCTAAACCGACTGAGTTAATTTGCCTTGTTATCCGCTGTTTTGTTTGCAATTGAAGCATCGAATTTCTCTTTATTTATTACGAAACGCTCGTGCTGCCCTTTTGAGATTAAATCTATACCATCGTGTGCTTCGACAGAAAAAAATAATTTTCTTCCATCAACTTTGATTAGTTCAACTGTGGCCTTCACTTCAAGACCTGGAGGTGTTGCAGCATCGTGACTTACATTAATATGAATACCGACACTCTGTTCCGTTGGCCAATCAAGATGAGGATTAATTGCCTTTATGCATGCCCACTCAAGAAATCCAACTAAGAAACCGGTCGCAAAAACCTCAGGCATTACAACGAATTCTTCTGCCTCTGGGTAGAGGGCTGGAACAGTCTTTGATTTTGGCACCACGAACTTATGTTCGTATCTGATGCCTGGTTTCAATGTTTCTTTCAAGTGTTCTCCTTTTACGTATAAGGTCGTGTGCATTCACACTCAAAGTGGAGCAGAGCTTGTGCTAAAATAGAACGAAGCGAAATTAGGCTGACGAGCGGGGCTTTGGGTGTCGATTGTAACACATTGTTAGAAAAATATTGTTTTGAGGCGACTGTGATAGCAAATTTTGGCTAACATATCCCATGCCCTTATAATAATAAATTAGTGTATTTGTATCCAGTAAATACACTACAGCTCCTCACGAATAGAATCTTCTTTTTGAATATCTCTAATTTCATCCAAAGAAGGAAAGTCACCCCATGCACCCGCCAGTTTTTTAGTTGACTCAGACCATTCGATTAACTTTTCTTTTAATTAAACTGGAAATCCGCTTACTTTGTGATATTTTCATGGCTTTTGCGGCTAAACCCATTTTTAATTCAACTTCATCATCTAATGATCATCTATATGTGTTCTTTGTTATTGCCGATTGTTACCCGGTCTCAATCAGCCAGTTGCTGTTTGCAAAGGGATAATTTCATCCACAATTTTTGCCAGATTATGTCTGGCGATTTTGAGATCATAATTGATCTGCAGGTTCATCCAAAATTGTGCAGTGGTGTTAAAGTATCTAGATAGTCTGAGTGCAGTATCAATACTGACACCTCTCTTTTGCCTTAGAACATCATTGATTATGGATGCAGGAATACGCAGGGCAATAGCCAGAGCATTAACACTCATACTCAATGGCTCAAGGTACTTATGTGTGCTTACATTTGAAATTCTTTATCATAAATAAAGAGTATAATGCACCAAGTTAAATACCAAACGTTAAATAGTTTTATTGGGAAGAGAACTCCCTAAGCTTGAGCGGCTTCAGGGCTGATCATCCTTTTGTAAGAATACTGTATCCTGAGACATCATTTTCGTAAACCATCCCATTTTAGTGAGTCCGTTCGAAGCTTTTGTTATTCACGGAACGATACCCTTTCAGCAAAGAGATTATTGGATTGGAACACTATTTACATATTTATGCAATATGCTGGAGATTAGGGTCTGGTAGGGAAGACCTTCACGTAATGCAATCCGTTGTAACTGTCTTAGATCTCTGCCAGTTATACGGATATTTACTCTTTTATCCTTACGTAAGGTTTCACTAGCATATTCTTGTAATTCCAATTTTCTTTTTTCAAAATCTGGAACTGATTCCCACTCATCACGCTCAAAAGATTCTAGTAGGTCTTTTTCTTCATTATCTAGCTTAGTCATTTCTTCTCTCCAAATATTGCATGGTCGCTTTTCTGCTTGGGATAATAGTCTTCATGAATAGTTCCCCCTTAGATTCAACATAAGGAATCAAGTAGATATAATTTTCAACATCAACTACAAGCATCCTTTGGCTTGGATATTTCTCTTGATTTGGGTGAACAATGTCATCTATCAAAAATCCTTTAACTATGTAGAGGACAATATCCTCAAAACAGATTGCTCGATTTTTCCTTAGCAGCTCATTCTTGTCATTGTTCCAATTATATAGTTTCATGGAAAGAATATATCACAACGTGTGCATAATGGCAATATGATGACGGATAGGTTCAGTTTTTTTCTCAACCCAAATCCGTTGATAGTGGAAGTGTATAACGAAAGATTAACTAGTTCCAAGGGGAATAAAGAGAAGTGGCCAGTTGGAATCTGCGTGGAATGCCATGTTAGACATTTACTCAAATACTAAATAAAATGCTTTTACTTCCTTCCCACAGAGTAGACACACCAATTTCCTTGAGCTTTTCAAGATCAGAAGTAATTGTTGCAAAATGATTTCCTGCAAGGGTACCGGCCTTAGAAGCAAAGTGAACACAGCCATAGGCTATCAATATTTCAGTTTCGCTTTTTCCTTTTGGGTATAACAACACCTGACCAGGTGTAGGGTACGATGTCGCATCCTCCAATTTCACAGCAAAGTCCATTTCACCAAGAGGGATCCACATTCCTTCGCCACTCCAACGAACATGAACGACTTGAGCTTCAAATGGTATTACCTTGCGAAAGACCTCACAAGTATTAGGTGAGATTATTTCCTCAAAAACGGCATCAAACTTATATCCATCTATTTCTATATTCATATTAATCTCAATAACTGTTCATTTAGATTGGCCTTTCGCCTCGCATCAGCGGCAAACAAAATCGGGGGGCGTGTTTTTGCTTTGCAAAAATCGATCGGTTTTTGTTAGTCCGACTGCATGTTATTGTTAGGGATTTTGTAAAACTGAGTTTTTTAGAAGGTCTGTACATAAATGGTTAAGACTTTCCCCTGATTTTGCTGCTTTTATGGTAAGTGCTTTATGAAGCTCTTTCCCTACTCGAATGACAAATTTCCCTGAAAATGTTTTATTGAGAATAGACTCTGGTAAGGGAAGTTTTTCTTCTTTATGAATAACCACCCATTCTTCAATAATTACACAAAGCTGTTTATATACTTCTGTTTCATCTTTTCCATGACAACATGCTCCAATAAATCCAGGAGATGATCCAACATAACATTGATCTTCTTCAGACCACTCTACTAACTTAATATATTTATCTGTATCTTTCATTTCTTAACCTCTGCTATTTTTGATTTTACTTCTTTTTCCTGATATTTTAGGGCATCACTTCCAAGTTTTCCTGAAATAGTGATTTTAGTTCCAGAAGAGTGAAAGAAGTTGCGGTGACTACCTTTACCTGCATCGAATCGTTGCT
>Ga0209140_1000302_pt1 | contig 28421 bp, 23 predicted proteins | sample SaaInlV_120m_DNA_3_FD_184666 | JGI IMG/M metagenome (GOLD analysis project Ga0209140, IMG submission 184666) | Marine microbial communities from expanding oxygen minimum zones in the Saanich Inlet - Saanich Inlet SI073_LV_100m_DNA (SPAdes) (version 2) | ecosystem: Environmental > Aquatic >... | reverse complement strand
AAAATAAAGAAGGTGTTATCGGTTTACGAGGCGCTGCTATGGTAGATACAGGGATTTATACTGGACGTTCACCGAAAGATAAATATATAGTTGATGAATCTAGTTCGTCAGGAAAAATTTGGTGGGGTGCTGTGAATCAAAAGATTTCAGAGGAAATATTTGACTCACTTTATAATAAAGTTGTGAAATATTATAATGAATCAGATGACACAAAAACGTATGTGTTTGACGGCTTTGCCGGTGCAGATCCAAAATACTCATTAAATGTCCGAATTATAGCAAAAAAAGCTTGGCAAAATCATTTTGTCCACAACATGTTTATTCGACCAAAAAATGGCGAACTAGATGGATTTAAGCCTGGATTTACAATCATTAATGCGTCCGACGTTTCTAATAAAGATTTCAATGCTTTAGGTATGAATTCTGAAACATTTATTCTTTTTCATCTTAAAAAACGAATCGCCATAATAGGTGGAACCGAATATGGTGGAGAAATGAAAAAGGGTATTTTTTCTGTTCTCCATTATTTGCTGCCTCAAGAAGGCGTTTTGTCCATGCATTGCTCAGCGAATGTTTACGTGGATGGAAGTAATCCTGCCATTTTCTTTGGATTATCCGGTACAGGAAAAACAACCCTTTCTACTGATCCTGTCCGCCCGTTAATCGGTGATGATGAACACGGTTGGTCTGACGATGGGATATTCAATTTTGAAGGTGGATGTTATGCAAAAGTTATCAATTTGAATAAAGATGAAGAACCAGATATTTACAATGCCATCCGGGAAGGTGCTTTATTAGAAAATGTCGTGTATGATGACGAGACAAAAGAGATCGATTTTACAGATGGCTCCAAAACGGAAAATACGCGAGTCTCTTATCCATTAAATCATATTAATAACTCGGTATATGGACAGGGTAAACCCAGTATGTCGGGGCATCCTGAAAAAATTATATTTCTCACCTGCGATGCTTATGGCATTTTACCGCCAGTGGCAAAATTATCTCCGCAACAAGCCATGTACCATTTTATTAGCGGTTATACCGCAAAAGTTGCAGGAACAGAATTAGGCGTTACTGAACCAACAGCAACTTTTTCTCCGTGTTTTGGCGGTCCTTTTCTTACGCTTCATCCTTTGCGTTATGCAGAACTCCTAAAAGAGAAAATGGAAAAATTTAATGTGGATGTTTATTTGGTAAATACAGGATGGGTGGGTGCCAGTGCAAAATCGGGGGCGAAACGATTTAGTCTTCCCGGAACACGTGAAATAATAAACGCAATCTTAGGCGGCGAAATAGAAAAATCTGATTTTGAAACGGATCAATATTTTGGTTTTCAAATTCCAATCAGGTTGGGAGAAATTGACTCAAAACTCTTGAATCCTATTCGTGCTTGGAACAATTTGGACGAGTATCATTCCACAGCAAAAGATTTGGTTCTCAAGTTCCAATCAAATTATAAAGAATACGATTTAGGTGATATTGCAGTTTTAAATGCGGGACCTTCATTGTAATAAAAGTAAAAAAGGAAACATTATGGTTATAGAATTTTCAGCACGGCACTTTCATGCGCCGGACACTATCCGTGAATATGCAGAAACAAAAGTTAAGAAATTTAAAAAATTTAATGATCGGGCAACTCAATGTCAGATTATTTTGGAGCATGAACATAATGAACACACAGCTGAGATTAGTTTATCAATTCCCGGGAATAGGTTCTTCGCAAAAGCTGTAACAAATAACATGACCAAATCTATTGACCAAGCAGTTGATAAAACAATGATTCAACTCAAAAAACATATGGAAATTCTTCATAATCATAGATAATTAAAAAAACAATAAATTGAAAATATAATTGAACTCGCTACAGAGTTTGATTAATTTCACCCCGTCGTGATTTGCACCATATTGCTGCGACGATAAACAAGTGCTAAAAAGGGTTTTTAATTTTCATAAAAAAGCCGGACGTAGCGCCGGATTTTTTTATGCTAAATATTAAAAATACACTCAAAAACAAAATTCTAGTCTTGGATGGGGCCATGGGAACTATGGTCCAATCTTATAAGCTTACGGAATCAGATTTCCGCGGTGAACGGTTTCAAAACCATCCTAGTGACCTAAAAGGGAATAACGATTTTCTGTGTTTAACACGACCTGATATCGTCGGTGAAATTCACAGAGCCTATTTAGATGCTGGTGCAGACTTAATTGAAACTAATACATTCAATGCCACGTCCATTTCCCAAGCAGATTACAAAACAGAATCGTTTGTTTACGAATTAAATAAATCTGCAGCTGAGATTGCTAAAAAAGCCACTCAGGAATTCACTGAAAAAAATCCAGCTAAACCCCGATTTGTTTGTGGTGCTTTAGGTCCAACCAATAAAACAGCATCTATGAGTCCGGATGTATCAAGCCCAGGATTTCGAAATATAACCTTTGATGAATTATCCGAAGCCTATTATGAACAAGCTAAAGGATTAGTAGATGGCGGCGCAGATGTTCTTTTAGTCGAAACAGTTTTTGATACATTGAACTGCAAAGCAGCTCTTTTTGGAATTCAATCTTTATTCGAAGATTCTGGGAATGAGATTCCTGTTATGGTTTCTGGGACAATCACCGATGCAAGTGGGAGATTGCTTTCCGGTCAAACCGTTGAAGCGTTTTGGCATTCAATCCGACATATGGATCTTTTAGCCATCGGACTGAATTGTGCATTAGGCGCTGAACAAATTCGTCCTTATGTTGATTCATTATCTCTCATTGCGGATACGAATGTTTTTGTTTATCCAAATGCGGGATTACCAAACGAATTTGGCGGATACGATGAATCTCCAGAGAAAATGTCAGGGTTTCTTCAGGAATTTTCAGAATCGGGATTAGTCAATATTGTTGGTGGATGTTGCGGAACAACGCCAGAACATATTTCTGCATTTTCTCAAGTTGTTGATGGACTTACACCTCGAACTATTCCAACTATTGAACCGTTAACTAAACTCAGTGGGCTTGAACCATTGGTCATTCGTCCGGATTCCAATTTCATTAATGTAGGCGAAAGAACAAACGTCACCGGATCAGCAAAATTCAAAAAATTAATAAAAAATAATTTATATGACGAAGCGCTTTCTGTTTCATTACAACAAGTAAAAAATGGTGCACAAATTATTGATGTAAATATGGATGAAGGTTTAATTGATTCCGAAAAAGCCATGGAAAAATTTCTTCGATTAATTGCAGCAGAGCCCGATATATCAAAAGTTCCCATCATGGTTGACTCATCTAAATGGAGTGTAATTGAAACTGGATTAAAAAATATTCAAGGTAAAGGGATTGTGAATTCTATCTCCTTAAAAGAGGGTGAAGATGAATTTATCCATCATGCGAAATTGGTAAAAAAATATGGCGCGGCAGTGATCGTTATGGCTTTTGACGAAAAAGGTCAAGCTGATACGTTTGAGCGGAAAGTTTCAATTTGCCAAAGGGCTTATACATTATTGACAGAAAAAGTTGGAATAAGCCCTGAAGATATCATTTTTGATCCAAATATTTTTGCCATTGCCACGGGTATTGATCTCCATAATCAATATGGAAAAGCATTTATTGATGCTACAAAAACCATCAAAGAAAAAATGCCCCAAGTCCATATCAGTGGTGGCGTGAGTAATCTTTCTTTTTCATTTCGTGGTAACAATGGGGTGCGTGAAGCTATGCATTCTTGTTTTTTATATCACGCCATCCAACACGGGATGGATATGGGAATTGTAAACGCAGGACAATTAGTGGTGTATGATGATATTGATCCAAAATTTAGAGACGCCATTGAAGATGTTTTATTTGATCGACGTGAAGATGCCACAGATCGATTGGTGGAATTGGCCGAAGGATTCAAAGGAATCAAAAATGAAAAGAAGGAGAATATAGAGTGGCGTTCTTACCCAATTCAAGAAAGGCTTTCATTTTCACTCGTTGAAGGAATTGACCAATTTATTGTTGAAGATACAGAAGAAGCTCGCCAAGCATTGGATAAACCATTAGACGTAATTGAAGGGCCGTTGATGGATGGAATGAATCGTGTGGGTGATTTGTTTGGTTCCGGAAAAATGTTTTTACCTCAAGTTGTGAAATCTGCCCGCGTTATGAAAAAAGCGGTGGCACATTTGACACCTTTTATTGAAAAGGAGAAGCAAGAAAAAGGGTTGAAAGAACTATCGAATGGAACCATCGTTTTAGCAACTGTCAAAGGGGATGTCCATGATATTGGGAAAAATATTGTCGGGGTTGTTTTAGGGTGCAATGGATATACAATTATTGATTTGGGTGTCATGATTCCAGCTGACAAAATTTTATCCAAGGCTAAAGAAGTCAATGCCGATATTATTGGACTTTCTGGATTAATTACGCCCAGTTTGGATGAAATGGTTTACGTAGCCTCCGAAATGAAAAGACTAAACTTTACTCTGCCACTCTTGATAGGGGGAGCCACTACGAGTAAAAAACATACAGCTGTCAAAATTGAAGAAAAATATCCATCTGCAGTTATTCACGTTTTAGATGCCAGTCGATGTGTGGGAGTCGTAGGGAAATTGTTAAACCCTGACCGTAAAAAAGAATTAGAAGAATCGACAAGCAAAGAATATAAATTGATTCGTGATGTTTTTTTTGCCAATCAACAAAAGATAACATTACTTTCATTGAATGAAGCAAGAAATCGTAAACCAAACTTGGATTATGAACCCATTAAACCAAAAAATTTAGAAAGGCAAACCATAGCATCTATTCCCTTAAAGGAATTAACAGAATATATTGATTGGGCACCGTTTTTTCATGCGTGGGAATTTAAAGGAACTTATCCTGAAATTCTGAATGACAAATTGAAAGGTGAAGAAGCTCAAAAGCTATTTAACGATGCTCAAGAAATGTTAAATGATATAGTCCAAAATCAAACTTTAACGGCCAAAGCATTGTTTGGGATTTTTCCAGCACAATCTAATCTTGAATCCGTGAAACTATCTCAAAATGAGACAACATTTAATTTCCCTAGGCAATTGATGAATAAAGGGACAAAACCAAATTACTGTCTTGCAGATTTTATTTCGCCAAAGGGCGATGACCATATAGGCGTATTCGTCGTGACAGCAGGACATGGACTTGAAAAACTTGTTGAAGAATTTGAAAAAAATCATGATGATTATAGTTCAATTATGGCCAAAGTTTTAGCAGATCGATTTGCAGAAGCTGCGGCGGAATGGCTTCATGTAAAAATTAGAAAAAATGAGTGGGGATTCGATTCAACTGAAAATTTATCTTCGGAAGAATTGTTAAAAGAAAAGTATCAGGGAATTCGTCCTGCACCGGGATATCCTTCTTGTCCTGACCACAGTGAGAAAGATAAAATTTGGAAACTCATGGACGTAGATAAGAACATTAATGTAACACTTACAGAATCCAGAGCTATGTTTCCAACAGCATCAGTTTGTGGGTGGATATTTTCCCATCCAGAATCACAATACTTCAGCGTATTAAAAAATGTAGGAATAGAATAAATATTTATACAATACCCTAAGAGAATTATGAGAATTAGAGATAAAGTAAAAAAACCGCAGCGACCGGTTGTCGCTTATGAAATTTTACCACCACGTGAAAAAGATGGTACTTTGAATTCCTATGCGGAAATTATTAGTTCATTACTTTCACAAACACATATTGATGCAATAAATATCCCGGAAGTTTTAGATGAAAATGGTCGTGGTGATCGTCCTGTTGAAAATTATAAACGGGGTGAGCCAAGAGAATTTGGACGCCTTCTTCAGGATATTGTTGGTGTGGAAGCTATCATAAATAGGGTAGTGGTTCATGAATCTTTTGAAACTCAATTAAGATGGATTGAGGAAACGAACAAAATATATGAAATTGAGAATATGATTATTGTGGGTGGTGAATCAAGCAAGGTTGAATATCCGGGGCCATCTGTGAATGACGTTCTAAAAAAAGTTTCGAGAGAATATAATCAGAATGGCGGGGATATATTTTGTGGTGGGATCGCAATTCCCAGTCGAGACAAGGAATCAAAAAACCTTATCAATAAAAGTAAACATGGGTCAGAATTTTTCACTACTCAAGTTTTATATGATTCAAAAAATATTATAAAAATGATTGACCATTATCAAGAACGTTGCAATGAATTGAATACATTTCCCCGTCGCTTATTATTGAGTTTTGCTCCAGTTTCATCACAAAAAAATATTGATTTTTTAAAATGGCTCGGGGTTGAAATCCCCGAAGAAACGGAAAGATATCTTCACGGCCGACCCGGTGCTATGACGGATAGGTCTCTAGATGTAGCCATTGAAGTTCTGAATGATACGCTGGATTATATCACTAAAAATAATTTGAAAGTTCCCATTGGATTAAATGTGGAACATATCATGTCATACAATTTTCAATCTTCCGTAGAAATGCTTCAAGAATTGGCACGCATTTATCGTGAATTTTGTATAAAAACAACACAGTATTAAAGAATTGATATTGGTAAATTTCGCACTGATTTAATTCAATTATTTTATTATTCCGAAAAAAATATAGGTAAAACAATGGGTACATATTTATTTACATCCGAATCTGTAACAGAAGGGCATCCCGATAAAGTTTGTGATGCAATTTCTGATGCTATATTAGATAATTTATTAAGTCAAGATCCAAATTCACGAGTCGCATGTGAAACGCTAGCAACCACAGGTTTGGTTGTTGTTTCGGGTGAAGTAACCACATCCGGATTTGTTCAAGTTGAAAAGATCGTGAAAGAAACTCTGGCTGAAATTGGATATACCGATTCAGCATACGGGATGAATAACCAAAAAGTAAAAGTCAATTCTTGTTTAGATGCACAGAGCCCGGAAATCGCCCAAGGTGTTGACGCGGATGACGTTGCAAATCAGGGCGCAGGCGATCAAGGTCTCATGTTTGGATTTGCGTGTAATGAAACACCGGAACTTATGCCATTGCCGATTCAGATTTCTCATAGATTAACTGAACGGTTAACAATTTTACGGAAAAATGGAACGCTGCCCTGGCTTCGTCCTGACGGCAAATCCCAAGTATCTGTAAATTATGACAATGGAAAACCAATTTCTGTTGAAACAGTCGTTATTGCAACACAACATGATGATATGTTAGAAAAATTCGGTTCGGAAGAAAAGGAACTCGAATTTGTTAAAAAAGGAGTGATTGAGCATGTAATTAAACCTGTATTGGATTCTTTTAATTATCCATATTCCAATAATTTTATTGTCAATGGAACCGGTCGATTTGTTTTTGGTGGACCGGAAGCAGATACAGGATTAACTGGTCGAAAAATTATTGTTGATACCTATGGTGGATATGCGCCACATGGTGGGGGTGCTTTTTCTGGAAAAGATCCTTCAAAGGTTGATAGAAGCGCAACATACATGGCTCGCTATATTGCAAAAAATATTGTGGCTGCCGATTTAGCCGATAAATGTGAAGTTCAATTATCTTACGGAATTGGTGTGGCTGAACCCACTTCATTTTATGTGAAATCATTTGGGACTGGAAAATTTGACGATGAAAAGTTGACTGAAATTGCTCGGAATGTTTTCCCATTGAGACCCGGTGAAATTGTTGAACATTTAAAATTAAAATATCCTAGATATAGAAAAACTGCTGCTTATGGCCATTTTGGACGTGAATTGGATGAATTCACCTGGGAAAAAACCGATATGGTGGAAATACTTCAACAACAAAATTAAATAAGTGTGGGCATAAGCCCACCCGTGCCAAGGAACGTTGCATTGAAATCTATTTTTCAACAGGCTTGGCTTTAAAAACGACGTTCATTTTTAAAACTCAATTAATGGAGAAATAAAATGAACAATCCAACACTCGAAAATAACGACTATAAAGTAGCCGATTTAGCTTTGGCCGATTTCGGCAGAAAAGAAGTGGAATTAGCTGAAGCAGAAATGCCGGCACTTATGACACTTCGAGCTAAGTATAAAGAATCTCAACCTTTGGCAGACGCTAAGATTTTGGGATGTATCCACATGACAATTCAAACCGCTGTCCTCATGGAAACGCTTGTAGACTTAGGCGCAGAAGTTCGATGGTCATCCTGTAATATTTTTTCTACACAAGACCACGCAGCCGCAGCAATGGTTGCTGCAAATATTCCTACATTTGCATGGAAAGGTGAAACTGAAGAAGAATTTCTATGGTGCATTGAGCAAACCATCCTAAAAAATGGTAAACCATGGGATGCCAATATGGTATTAGATGATGGGGGTGATTTAACCCAAATGCTTCATGAAAAATATCCCGAAATGTTGGAAAAGATTCACGGCATCAGCGAAGAAACAACCACAGGTGTTCATCGATTATTAGATATGATGGAAGCGGGTTCCTTAAAAGTCCCAGCCATCAATGTGAATGATTCTGTAACAAAATCCAAGAATGATAATAAATACGGATGCCGCCATTCTTTAAATGATGCTATTAAACGAGGCACGGATATGTTATTGTCTGGGAAAAAAGCTTTGGTTATTGGATATGGTGATGTTGGGAAAGGATCAGCCCAATCCCTAAGGCAAGAAGGGATGATTGTTAAGATTAGCGAGATTGACCCAATTTGCGCAATGCAAGCCTGCATGGATGGTTTTGAAGTTATTTCTCCATATAAAAATGGAGTAAACACAGGATCAATTGACTGCATTAATACAGAGTTACTTTCATGCACAGATTTAATTGTTACCACAACAGGGAATATTAATGTATGTGACAAAGCAATGCTACAATCCTTAAAATCTGGAGCAGTGATTTGCAATATTGGTCACTTTGATAATGAAATTGATACGCAATTTATGCGGGATAATTGGGAATGGGATGAAGTAAAACCACAAGTTCATCGTATTTTCAGAAGTGAAGATAGAAATGATTATTTGCTCCTATTGTCAGAAGGTCGTCTTGTGAATTTGGGGAATGCTACTGGGCATCCTTCTCGTATCATGGATGGATCATTTGCAAACCAAGTCTTGGCACAAATGCATTTATTTGATGCGAAATTTGCAGACTTATCAACCGAGTCTAAATCATCTAAAATTACTGTGGAAGTTTTACCCAAGGAATTGGATGAAGAAGTGGCATCAGGAATGGTTGCTGGATTTGGTGGCATATTAACACGCATGACCGACACACAATCAGAGTATATCGGCGTTTCTAAAGAGGGGCCGTATAAACCTGAATCGTACCGTTATTAGACTCAAAAAAGATAAAATTGATAAAAACCCTACAAATTATTGTGTGGAGAGATTTAGGATCAAATACTTTCCAAGTTGCCGATGGGGATTTTTAATCCAAGACCACAACTTACCGTGATTCCATGAATTGGAACACCAGATGAAAAAAACAAAGTCTTTCTCTCACTTAACTAAACCACACGTGGATTATCAATGAGATATCGACTAAAATAATAAATACAGGAAAAACAATGACAAGACAGAATATATTAGAAAGTAGAAATAATTTTTCAATCTATGGAGTGTTTAGATTCACTTCATACTTACTTGCTTCCATCGCAATGTATATGGGTAATTTACAAATTGCCGGTATAGCATTTGGGTTTGGAGCAACGCTTGGGTTTGTTCGTAGATTAGCAAGGCTTTGGGAATAAGGTATGGTGGATTTTATTATTATCAATGATTAAACGGAGTGAAGAAATGAAAGCTTGTGTCTCGAATGAGTCCGAGTTCCGTTAATGCTTTTTCGGAGCCATATTCTAAAACATCTTTATAATGAAATATTTCAGCTTTAATAAATCCGCGAGGTTTTTGTTTTTGGTTCTCTCGGATTTATTCCACAAATTTGAGTGCGGAAGTCCAATCACTATTGACAATAAAATGAAGGTAAGCCCTAAACAGACCCAATCTCGTTGGAAGACGGGATTTCTCCATGCTTTTTTAGCCATTTTTTTAATGGGTACAATGGCGTGCGATTTTGATATCCCCGATAAGTTCGAAATGCCAACTTGGTATCTTGATCTGAAAATTCCCCTTGTCCAAACGCGATATGAAATGTCAGATATATCAGATTCGTCTGCTGGGATTTTTCTCACAGATGATTCTCTTGGATTTAAAATTATCCAAGAAGGGGAAATGCCAGCCACAGAATTGCCGGACCTTCCCTCTGTAGCAATTAATTTGGATCAACAAATATCATCCGGAGAGATATCTGGAATTAGTATGGATATAGAGCTACCGGAGATTATAATTAGTCAACGGATTAATGTAGTTGCTTATGATACACTAATTTATCTCGATACAACAGATTATTATATAGACACAACTGTCACTTTATTAGACACTACTGTATTTCCTCCAGAGCCTTATGATACTACAATTTTAATAAAGATTGCAGATTACACTCCATTTTCTTTTCCATCGGATACTTCTAGGGTAATGGAAGCAGACCTATACAATTTAGCGATAGTAGATATTTTTAATACTGCAATGGATTTGTTAAGTAGTACATTGGACACAACAATTGATCTTGGATTATCTTCGATACCGCTCCCTGATGATCCTGCCATCATTGCAAGCGTAGATACGCTTATTATTGCCAGCCATGCAAGCAACAGTGTATATCGTACTATATTTAAAAATAATGGTATTCCAACTGATTTAGTTGGTGTTTATTCCAGGATGATTGCTGGATCGAGTGAACCTCTTTCTGATACATTAGCAAACCATAATCAGATTCCATCAATCTCTCAAGGTGTCACATACACAGACACAACAGATTTATCTGGCAAGGGGTTGACAAGTCTTTTAAAAATGTCTACTAATATGTCTTTGAGTTCTGCTTCAACTGATTATGTAACAATTCCTCCCGGGTCATTGTATGTCGATTTCAATATCACATTTAAAATGGCAGGAATAGATAGCATTGATGTAACAACAAATAATTATTCCATGTCGGATGGCATTGAAATGCCACCCATGGAATTACCGGAAATGGATATGACAGAGTCCGGGATTAGCAAGATGGAAATTTATCGAAATGTGCTTAAAAACCAAGGTGCAGCCTACAATGAGAATAAACTGGTCATTAGCGATCTGGCTAGTAGTTTTCCATTTGATATGAATTTCTTAATGAACTTTCAGAATTTTTCACCCACACCTGATGGTGATTCCGTAAAGATCGATACAGTTTTGAAAAATGGGATCGAGATCAACAAATCATTTGATTTGCGAGGCTATACATTAGAAAGTACTGATGGAGATCTAGATGGTGATGGTTGGCCAGACAGTGCCTTTACCAGTTTTGACCTTATACTGGATATGATGATTCCAGAGCAAAAAGCAACTATTCCGTTAGATGGATCACCTTTAGGTGAGTTTACCATGAATATGAAATTAGAGCAGTTATCATTTTCGTCTATTGGAGCGAATTTATTTATGGAAATGCCGGCAGAACCAACTGAGCAAGAATTCCCAGCTGGTTTTACTGGTGCAATTCCTACAGAAGCTGTTTTTGAAATTATATTTAAAAATCAAATCAGATTACCCATTCAAATGATTATGGAATTTAAAGGTTATAATTCTTTGGGAGAGCTTACCTACGTCCCAGTGATTATTGACACAATTGGATTTCCTTTGACTAATTCCAATTTAGATACAGCTATGACAATTATTGGGTTAAGCAAATTAGGCACAACTATAACAATATTTGAAGATGTGGAAGATAGTTTACCGTCCTATTCTGTAACGAATGCTCCCTGTGATACCTGTTCTACTATTATTGATTTATTGGCATCAAATCCAGTCTCTATGATTATCACGCCTGAAGTGAAGGTCGATGGTCGTGGATCCATTGAAGCAAATAAAGCCATTGCTGGTGGATTTAGGGTAACGATTCCTTTTGTACTTCAATTAGAACCCATGACATTTATGGGTGGAACGGCAACACCTATTGAAGAATTCGATCATGAAACACGATATAAAATTCGGAATAGTCTTTTAGAAACGGAATTGGTTTCCACAATTACCAATGCATTACCATTTGGTGCCGAAATTTCTGTATTAATGAGCAATGATTCATTATTCCCAACGGACACAACTGTAGAACAATTAGCTATTTTTAGGGATTCTTTAGCCGTTCGTGGAATTCTTAATGAAACAGACAGTTTATATATTTTGAGAAAGTGTAGTGATATATCACCTGATAGTGGGTTGGTTTATATTTATAATGTGATGACAGATTTTTCAGAATGTTTCGACGATTTACCATATGTTGTGAAATATAATGGGTCAGGAACAGATACAATAATTTCTTACGTTGATACTTTATTTAAATTTTCGTTACCAACACCAGAATCCTTTTATGGTCTAGATGATTCAACCGGCTATCCAGAAGGAATGGTGGCTGTACCTGGAACAGGTGTTTATGTTAGTACAATTGATACATCACAAATCTTTTTACTGACGGATTATGGTAGTCATTACACCATGCCGAGATTCCATTTGCCAGGTACGGATTCAATGGGCGTTTTCTTATCGGTTGAAGATTACATGGAAATTAGTTCTTTCATCACATTTCGCTTAAGTAGTTCCGGAGCATTTGCTGCTGTGAATCCTGAATTAACAATAACATATCCCAATGGCGGACAAACATTATATACAGATCAAAGTGTAGAAATACTTTGGAGTATTGGCGGAACAAGTTCAGAATCAGTCGATTTGTATTATTCTACGGGTGGTGATTCCTTAAGGTATAAATCGGGCAATTGTGTCTTGACGGATAATTGGACAGAAATTGAAACCGGCTTGGAAAATTTGGGTGTCTATACTTGGGATTTGGCATCCAGTGGTTTGGCCGAAACAGATTCGCTAAGACTGAAAATTATATCTTCTGATGGAAAGGCATGTGATATAAATGGCCATTATATTAAAATTAAATCACCGTCCAGATCATATCAAATGAATCGACAGAAACAAAAATTAAGCGTTAGGCGGAATCGATGAAAAGAATCCTTCTTCTGACTGTGATGATGAGCTTTTTAGCTCAAGCCCAAACCAAACGAGATCCAAGAATGGTGGGAATGGCTGGTGCTTATACAACCATCGCAGATGGGGTATTTTGTGTTGGTTTTAATCCTGGAATTATTGGACTTCAGCAAAATAATCCTTATATGATTCAAGCGGTCCAATTGGATATGGGCATTTTAGGAAATTTCTTTTCTATCCAAAATATTGCAGAATATAGTGGAGATACTTTAGACACGGCTGAAAAGGATGCTTTATTTAAACAATTAGAAGCATCTGATGGTTTGGGTTTTTTTGTTGATACACATATGCCGATTCCAATTATGAATATTTCTAAAGGCAATATGGCTTTCACGTCTAACAATATTATTTTACAAAATTACCGGCTTCCCATGGGATTGTTGGAACTCATGTTTTATGGTAATGGACAAAAACCAAATTTAGATTTGGAATTCAATTATGAAATTGTTGGATTGAATGAATATGGGTTTTCATTTGGAATTCCAATGAAAACCATGTCTTGGGGGGTTACATTAAAATATTTACAAGGTTTATTTTATCTTGGAATTGATGAAGATTCTTCTTCTGCCAACTTAATAACGGATGATTTAGGTATTTATGGTTCCGGTAAATATATAATTCGCCAAGGCGTTGGCGGAGCTGGATTTGGTATGGATGTGGGTGTTGTATCTCGTCCATACAATGGATGGCAATTTGGCGCATCCTTTATCAATCTTCTTGGGGATATAAAATGGAATGCGAATAGTGGAGGAGGCGAAGATCCATCTAGCTTGAATCCACTAACATCTAAATTTTATCCTTTTGTATTTGGCGAAGATACACTTGATTTAAATGAGTCTATTTTATACACTTTCAATATTGACACGATTAGAATGGATAAATTATCTAATGATTCTTTATTCACGAATGAAACAGTCTTTTTTGTTGATACATTAGAAAATGGACAGCGCCCGGAATTTATAACACGATATCCAGCAACATTCAGACTTGGTTTATCCAGGACGGTAGATAATTTCTTGTTTTCTTCTGATTTGGTAGCTGGTTTTGAGAATAAATATTTTGCTCGGCAACAATGGAAATGGGCAGTGGGAGCAGAGTGGACTCGTATTCAAAGTTTTCCATTACGAATTGGATATTCGTGGGCAGGTGGAGAAATGAAAGAATTAGCTATGGGATTTGGCGTGAAAAAAGGTCCAATTCAATTTGATCTTGGATTTTCTTTTCGGAATGGTATGTGGCTTCATACCATGAAAGGATTCAATTTTTCTTTTGGGTTAACTGTCTTGGGTAAAAAGAAAAAAATGGGAGAAGAAGGCCCAACGCCCAAATAATTTAATTACGTTTTTGCTTTCCACATTAGTACAATCCCCCCGGTCAAAAATAATATATTCCCCAACCAAGCTGAAAGTAAGGGATCCACGATTCCGTTAAATCCAAGCGATTGACCAAACTTGATGAAGGCGTAATAACCAAAAATAACGAATACACTTGCACCGGCTCCAAAAGATAAGCTATTTTTCTCTTTTAAAACCACAAGGGGAATTCCAAATAATACAACAATCAGATTTGTAAAGGCGAAGGAAATTTTTAGATAACGAGTTACTTCCCATCGTAATGTATCTACGCCATTATTTTTTAATTCTATAATTCTTTCCGTGAGTTTATAATAATCTAACTCATCTGGTTTTCGTGCTTGCTGTTGGATTTCTTTTGGGACAAATCCCAGTGTTAATAGTGTATCCGTATCGCCTAAGGCAACGTCAGATTCAATCCCATTTTCGTCAAATTCCCGAATTGAATAAGACCGTAACTCCCATTTGGACGAATCTTGATTCCAGGTGATTTTTTTCGCATCGATTCTTTTTTGAATGATACCATTTCCGAGATCCACCATCGTTAAATCATGACCTTGTGATTTTTTTATATAATATTTTCCTAAGGAAATATGAGTTGATATATTTTTTTGAAAGAAAATATTTTTAAGAGTATTTTTTAATTTATGGCGTGATTTCCTTTTTACAAAATCTCGGTCAATTTCAAAACGTTTTTCATTTCCGATAGCCACGAGTTTATTATCTAAAATGAAGGATCCTCCACTCACTATCACGCCAGACAAAATTAAGGGGAATGATACGCGATAGAGACTTATCCCAGATGCTTTCATAGCAGTCCATTCATTTCGCTTCACCATAGAACCCAAACTAAAGACAGTGGAAATCAACATAGACATGGGGAGTCCAATACTCACAAACCAGGGTAAGGTGTATAAATAATATTTAAATACAATTCCTGCAGGCACTTTATTATCCATAAAACGGTCTAAATTTTCAATCAGATCGACAATGGCAAAAATGGATACGAATCCGAGTACGGATATACCAAGAATGACCCAGAATTGGCGAATGAGATATTGATCGAGTTTATGCATTTTATCTGAATGGAATTTCCTTAACATATTGGCGAAATGAAATAGGAATAAGACTTGCTCACCTTTGGTGGATTGGGAATTTGGATTAGGAAATTATAAAATGGGGGAATACCTATTCTTTATCCATTTGGAATGAATCTACTAAGGATTAACTTTCTCACTATAAAATTAATAATTATTGTTTTAAATAAGGGTTTATATGAGCATTATTTCCACGTTAGAAAATTTAATGTCAGCCTTTTCCGGGTTTATGTGGGGAACACCACTTATTATTCTATTGGTGGGTGGTGGGTTCTATTTTACAATTTATAGTCGATTTATTCCATTTCGATACTTTCCTCATGCGATACAAATTTTACGCGGGAAATATGACGACGATGATGATCCCGGACAAATATCTCATTTTGAAGCATTATCATCTGCTTTAGCCAGCACCGTTGGAATGGGAAATATTGGTGGTGTCGCTTTGGCCATCCATACAGGTGGTCCCGGAGCCTTATTTTGGATGTGGGTGAGTGCAATCATTGGAATGGCCACCAAATATTTTACATGCACTCTCAGCATTATGTATCGAGGTAAAGATGATACGGGGGAAGTGCAAGGTGGCCCCATGTATGTGATAGAAGAAGGGTTAGGAAAAGCTTATCGACCTCTTGCTATTTTATTTAGTGTGGCAGGATTGATTGGTTGTTTAGTTTTGTTCCAAGCCAATCAATTAGCACAAATCATTCGTGATTTATTATACAAACCGAATGCGTTATTTTTAGAGAATCCAATGATGGGAGATGCAATAACAGGAATCGTTGCAGCTGGTATAGTCTCTTTAGTCATATTTGGTGGAATAAAACGTATTGGAAAAGTTGCATCTCGGATGGTGCCCATCATGGTTCTCATTTATCTAATGGCAGCACTTGCTATTTTAGGAAAACACTTATCTGATATTCCCATGATATTTTCATCTATATTTCAGGATGCGTTTACGGGCGACGCCGTTTTAGGTGGCGCTTTGGGCTCCATCATTATTGTGGGAATTAAGCGGGCTGCTTTTTCAAATGAAGCAGGAATTGGAACAGAAGTTATGGCCCATGGCGCAGCAAGAACGAAAGAACCTGTTCGTGAAGGGTTAGTGGCTATGATGGGACCTTTCATTGATACAATTGTTGTTTGTTCAATTACTGCATTTGTGATTTTAGCTTCAGGCGTGGACTTTCATGGGGATAATGGCGTAACTTTAACCGTCATGGCCTTTAAAAAGGAATTAGGTTTATTGGGTGAAATTATATTGATGATTGCTGTGCTGAGCTTTAGTTTATCCACCATGTTTGGTTATTCTTATTATGGTCGTAAATGTACCAGTTATCTTTTTGGAACAAAGGCGAAACCGATTTATAATTATTTTTATGTAAGTACAATTGTATTAGCATCTATTATTTCCATTGATATTGCAATAAATCTTATTGATGGCATGTTTGCCTTAATGGCCATACCAACTATGGTATCTGCACTTCTATTATCGCCCAAGGTGATGAAAGAAACGCGTCGGTATTTTTCTACTTTTTAGTTCGAAAGTAAAACCCACCCATCCATTTCATCTAATACTGACAAATTAACCCATTCAGAATAAGACTTAATAACCATCTCCGCTTGTTCCACGAGGATTCCTGATAAAATTATTTTATTATTAATTAATGGTCCAAGTGTTGGTGCTAACCGAATCAGTATTGATGATAAAATATTAGCAATCACAATATCATATTTTTGTTTCGTTTCAAAATTATCAGGTTCATGGTACGAAATAGACACAGAATTCAATTCATTATTCTGATTTGCATTATTAATTGCGAGGTGATCAATCTCAACGCCTACCACATCACCGGCGCCTAACATTTTTGCACCGATAGATAAAATGCCTGAACCACAACCAAAATCAAGAACAGATTCATTTTCTTTTATATTATTTTCCAACCAACGTAAACAGAGCCGAGTCGTGGGATGACTCCCTGTACCAAATCCGCTCCCCGGTTGAATTATTATTGATTGCCCATCAAATGGAGATTCAGATTCCCAAGGTGGAATAATTCGGAGTGAATCAGAAATTTCAATTTCCTTAAATAGAGACTGTGTGTGCGTAACCCAATCCTTGTCTTCAAAAACTTCTTCAAAATATATGGGCTTTTCTTTGAGTTTTAAACAAGATTGAACTTGGGTGATAAGTTTTTTTATATTTGTTTGACTCTCCACCATTAATGTCAAAAAGTAATGGTCACCAGTTAATATTTTGGGAAGGTTTGGGTCATCAACCCAATCTGAATATTGTTCGTCTCGTCTATCTTTTATGGTAAATGATGCAATATCCAAATCAGAAAGTTTATCAGATGCATCCTTCAAATCAATTGCAGGAAGATTAAGACTTATGTTTTTCCACTTCTTCATGAAGCTGTAATTTACGGGCTATGATTTCCCGTGGTGAACTGAAAACTGAACAACAAAATCTCAAGAGTCTCCAAATTGATTCGTCTTCAATTGTAGAAATATTATCCACAATTAACGAGGAAGATAAAGGGGTTGCGGATGCTGTTGAAAAAGCAATTCCTGAAATTGAAAAGGTCGTCTCCTTTTGTGTGAATTCGATTAAAAATGGGGGCAGAGTTTTTTACATTGGTGCCGGCACCAGTGGACGCCTTGGTGTATTGGATGCATCTGAAGTTCCTCCGACCTATTCTGCGCCAAAAGGGCTTTTTATTGGGGTGATTGCTGGTGGTGAAAATGCTCTTAAAAACTCTATTGAAGGCGCAGAAGATCAACAGGAAGAAGCAGTCAAAGATTTGGAAAAACATTCTTTAAATGACAAGGATACATTAATTGGAATTTCTTGCAGTGGTGCAGCTACTTATGTGATTTCTGCGTTGGATTTCGCAAAAGAGATGGGAGCAAAGACGGTTTATCTTGTGACGAATCCTAATCCTTATAAAATGACAATAGTTGATGTAACTATTCATGCAAATACGGGGCCGGAGATTGTAACGGGGTCCACACGTATGAAAGCTGGGACAGCGACCAAAATGATTTTAAATATGATTTCCACCACAACCATGATAAAACTTGGCAAGGTTTACGGAAATCTAATGGTGGACCTCATGGCGGTGAATGAAAAATTGGTAGATCGTGGTACTCGAATTATTTCCCAAATAACCGGACTAGATTATGAATCAGCAAAAGCAAAATTATTTGAAGCGGAAAAATCGGTAAAAATTGCAATTGTAATGGAAAAATTAAACTGTTCATTCGAGGCAGCAAAAAATGCTCTCAAAAATGAAAATGGGTTTTTAAGGAAAATAATAAATACGTGAAAAAAGACGCACTCTTTAACAAAAAAGGAAAAGAGATTTTGAAATTGGAATTGGATGCCGAACCTTTTAATCGAATGACTGCTTCTTTTTATAAATATTTTGAATTATCAGATCCATACGCGTTCCGAGACGAATTATTTCGAAAATGGGATAAACTTGAAATCTTTGGACGGATCTATGTGGCGGCGGAAGGTATCAATGCACAAATGAGCGTGCCTGCCCATTATTGGGATGATTTTCTCAACATATTGGATATAACACCGGAACTGAAAGGGATTCACATTAAACGGGCGCTTCAGGATGGAAATTCTTTTTATAAACTTACCGTAAAGGTTCGGAAAGAATTAGTGGCCTATGGTGTCCCTGAAGATTCATATACTATGGAAAAAGTTGGGAACCATCTTTCTGCTGAAGAATACAATGATGCATTACAAAATCCGGATACAGTGATAGTGGACATGCGTAATTATTATGAAAGTGAAATCGGTCGATTTGAAAATTCAATAATTCCAGATGTTGAAACATCCAAAGAATTGTTACCTGAAGTAAAACGAATACTTGAAGGTAAGGAGAATGAACAAGTGCTACTTTATTGTACCGGTGGAATTCGATGTGAAAAAGCTTCGTCTTACTTAATTCATCATGGATTTATAGATGTAAATCAACTTCAAGGCGGTATAATTCAATATGCGCATGACATTAAGAAAAAGGGGTTGCCATCAAAATTTATTGGCAAAAATTTTGTTTTTGATGATAGATTGGGAGAACGTGTAACTGAAGATGTGATAGCAAAGTGCCATATTTGTGGTGACACTTGTGATACCCATACAGATTGTAAAAATGACGCGTGTCACATATTGTTTATTCAATGTGAAACCTGTAAAAATGAATTGGCAGGATGTTGCTCAAAAGCGTGCAAGGATTTCGCCTCATTACCAATTGAAGAACAAAGAATACGCCGAAAGGACCCAACCCAAGTAGTTTCACGTACATTTTTTGATTCAAGAATAAAACCAAAATTGAGCCAAAATATTTGAAATATCACATTCTTTATTCATTTCGACGATGTCCTTATGCCATGCGCTCTAGATTGGCTTTGGTTTATTCTGGTATAAACTATGAACATCGGGAAATATTATTAAAAAATCGTCCAGATGAGTTATATGCACTTTCTCCAAAAGGAACAGTCCCTGTTTTTCAGCTAAATGATGGAACGGTTATTGATGAAAGTATCGATATTATGAAATGGGCATTAGCTCAAAGTGACCCAGATTGTTGGTACACGGATAAAATTGTAGAACAAAATTCATTAATTGCCCAGAATGATGATGAATATAAAAAACGGCTAGACATGTATAAATATCATGAGCGATCTCCTGAAGGCTCTTATGATGAATTTCAAAATGCTGTTGGAGAAACACTGAAGGTATATGAATCAATTTTATCCAAATCATCCTATTTATGCGGCGATAATGTTACTTTAGCTGATATGGCATTATTCCCATTTATTCGACAAGGAGCCCATGTGGATCTAGTCTGGTTTAATGCACAATTTCCAATATTATCAAAATGGTTAAAGATATTCAATGAATCAGAACTATTTATGACCATAATGAAAAAATATGCCTTATGGGAAACGGGTGAGAATGGCATTTTGATTCAAGAATTCTATACAAGAAATGAATAGAAATCGCTACCTTTTCATATCTCTTTTTATATTTACACATATTCTTCTAGGTGAACATTTAATTATCTCTCATGATGGATTTTCCGCAAGAATTGAACGAGATGAATGGGGAGTTCCACACATTTATGGTAAGCGAGATGCGGATGTTTCGTTTGGACTTGCTTATGCCCATGCTCAAGATGATTTTAAAACTATTTGTGATATATTATTAGCAACAAGGGGTAAACTGGCATCGGTGTATGGAAAGGATGCAGCTGTGAATGATTATTATGCCCATCTCATGGATTTATGGAATACTATTGATTCCAATTACGAATCTGATGTGGCAGATGATGTAAAATTATTATGCGATGCTTATGCAGCTGGGATTAACCTATATTTAGTAGATTACCCGGAAGAAGGAAAGAAAAAAATATTTCCTGTCTATGGGAAAGACCTGATTGCGGGATTCTCTCATAGAATGCCATTGATGTTCGGGCTGGATGAAGTCATGAAAAAGTTATCAAAAGAACAACGTCCACAATTAATAGGCCTGAAGGGAAATGGTGAAAATAACGAGTCATTTAAAATGCTTGCCAGTAATGTTTTTGCCATTGCGCCCCATCGATCCAGTGATGGCTATACGCGGATATGGATCAACAGTCATCAACCATGGGATGGGCCGGTTGCTTGGTACGAAGCACATTTTATAAGCGAAGAAGGGTGGGATTTTTATGGAGGACTGTTTCCCGGTTCTCCCATTCCATTGGTTGGACATAACCCATACTTAGGCTGGAGTCATACTGTGAATTCACCAGATCTAATTGACGTATATGAATTAACCATCAATCCAAAAAATAAACATCAATACTGGTTTGAAGAATCATGGAAAGAAATGAGAGTCCGAAAAGTGCCGATTAAAGTGAAATTATTTGGGCCTTTTTCGTGGACCTTCAAACGAAAAGTAAAAGAATCTATTCATGGTCCGGTGATGGAATTTGACCATGGGACCTATTCGCTTCGTATTTCATCTGCAAAAAATCTGAAATTTATGGAAGAGTGGTATCGGATGGGAAAAGCACGTAATTACACCGAATTTAGAAAGGCCATGAAGATCCATGCTTTACCCATGTTTAATACTGGTTATGCAGATAAAGATGGCAACATTTTTTATGTTTATAATGCTAAAATCCCTAGACGCAATGAAGGTTATAATTGGAACGAGCTTCTTGCAGGTGACAAACAAGAAAATATTTGGACTGATTATGTCCCATTTGATTCCTTGCCCCAGGTGTTAAACCCAGCAGACGGGTTTTTACAAAACTGCAACAGTAATCCTTATCTTGCTACAGGTAATACGGAAGATGTATCCAAACCTTTACCGGGTTGGGCAGGGATTGAAACTCACCAAACCAATCGTGCTCTTCGTGCTTTGGAAACATTTGGTGCAGATTCATCCATATCGCGGGATGAATTTTTCAACTATAAATATGATACCCAATATTCAACAAATTCCGTCATTGCCAAGGTGAGAGACCGATATATTCAAGATATGGCCAATGAAAAGGATCTCAAATTGATCTCTGCATTAAATCTGATCAGAAATTGGGATTTGTCAGCTGACTCGAGTAACACTGCAGCAGCGTTGGCCATCATTGTACTTCCCAATGCGTTTAATGAGGATAATCTTAAATATAAACCTGATGCCATCACCAGTAAGCTTGTTGAAACGATTGATTATCTAGAGAATAAATTTGGCAAGATTGATGTTCCTTTGGGGAAGGTATTGCGCCTGGTTCGAGGAGAAACAAATTTGCCTCTTTCCGGAGGTCCCGGTTTACTAAGAGCGATATATTTTAAAAAGAAAAATGATGCATATGTGGGAATCGCTGGGGATTGTTATTTTCAAGCTGTAGAGTGGGGCCCTAATGGGGAATTAAATGCATGGACTATTCACCAATACGGCAGTGCAACAGCAATTGAATCATCAATTCATTATGATGACCAGGCGAAGTTATTTTCAAAGCATGAAATGAAACAGGTTAGACCATGAGATTACTATTGTTTGTGTTAGGTCTCTCTTTTCTTCTATTATTTTCTGCATGCAGCAATGTGGACCTGATTGCTACCGATTCTAAAACGATTCAGGAACACCTTTCGAATTATAAGGGAGAGAAAGCAGTTTTGCTTAATGTCTGGGCAACAAGCTGTGCACCTTGTGTGGAAGAATTTCCCATGATCGTTAGTTTAGGTAATGAGATCAAGGGCCTGGAAGTGGTATTTGTGAGTGCAGATTTTGATGATCAATTGGGTAAAGTGAAGAGTTACCTGAACGAGCAAAAAGTTACTGGTGTTTCATTTATAAAAAATGAGAATGATCAATCCTTCATAAGTGGGATTCACCCAGAATGGTCTGGGTCACTACCCTTCACAATCTTTTATGGAAAAATATCAGGAAAGATGTTGATATTTTGGGAAGGGAAAGAATCAGAAAGTAAATTCAGGGAAGCAATTCAACGTGCAATTAACGAATAGGAGTTTGTATGAAAATAATCTTATCCATCATGACCGGAATCACATTTTTGATCGGTGGTGAATTAGAAATTGGTTCAGCCATGCCGCTCATGGATCATCAACTGGCAGACATCAGTGGAAAAAACATCACTCTCGCTAATGCGAAAGGAGATGCGGGAACTCTGGTGATTTTTTCGTGCAATACCTGTCCTTGGGTGATTCGCTGGGAAGACCGCTATGTGACGCTGGCAAATACATATGCCCCAAAGGGAATTGGTATGATCGCCGTGAATTCTAATGCAGCTCGGTTTGGCAGTGAAGATAGTCTTGAAGAAATGGTGGAGCATGCAAAAAATAATGGCTACAATTTTCCCTATGCACAAGATCCAGGGTCGAAATTAGCCACTGCCTTTGGTGCCACAAAAACACCACATATTTATTTGTTCAATGCTGACGATAAATTGGTCTATCTTGGTGCGATAGATGATAACGCAAAAAATGCAAAAAAAGTGGAAGTACCTTTTCTGGCAAATGCAATTGATGCTTTGCTAGCAGGGAAACCCATTAATCCCCAAGCTACAAAAGCATTGGGCTGCTCTATTAAATTCAATTAGGTTTTTTATAAATGGAACAAACATATTATTTCGTCATTATTGGTGCGCTCATTTTTGATTATGCTCTTTCTTCAATCAGTTCTCTTTTGAATATGAAAAACATCACCGAAGAAATTCCGGACGGATTTGAAAATCATTATGATGGAGAAAAATATGCCAAATCTCAAGCTTATTTAAAAGATAATACACAATTTGGATTTTTCTCCGGTACCTTCAGTTTGATCTTGATGCTTGTAGTAATTCACTTTGGGCTTTTCGGTGTATTGGATATTTTTGTGAGAGAATTGACAATTCATCCATTATATGGGGGACTCATTTTTTTTGGGATCATTTTCATCATTAATGATATTATTAATTTGCCATTTTCTTTATATAGTACTTTTGTGATTGAAGAAAAATACGGGTTCAACAAAACAAATTATAAAACATTCATTTTGGATAAGTTGAAGGGATATTTATTGACCATCCTTTTGGGTGGTTCAGTATTAGGAGCCATACTTTACTTTTTTAATAGCTATGATGAAAATGGTTGGTGGATAGCATGGTGTTTGGTTACAGGGTTTATGATAGCCGTTCAGCCATTATTTGTTCATGTGATTGCGCCCATGTTTAACAAATTTACACCTTTAGAAGAAGGTGAATTGAGAACAGCAATTGAATCATTTGCAAAACGTGTGAATTTCCCAATTGCCCGAATTGATATGATGGATGGAAGTAAACGGTCCGGTCATTCTAATGCATATTTTAGTGGGTTTGGTAAATCACGAAGGATTGCCTTATTTGACACATTATTAGAAAAACATAGCACTGAAGAAATCGTTTCTGTTGTGGCTCATGAGGTGGGACATTATAAAAAGAAGCATATCATTTTAGGAACTATAATTGGAATTGTAGAGACAGGTATTATGCTTTTTGTATTCAATTTATTTATGAATGATTCTGCTTTATTTTCTGTGTTTGGCGTTTCGGCTATATCTGTCCATGCAGGATTGGTCTTTTTTGGAATGTTGTATGCACCGGTGAGTTTAGTTTTATCTATTTTTACAACAGCACTTAGCCGTAAAAATGAATTTGAAGCAGATGCATATTCATTGGAAACAACTCAAAATAAGGATGCGCTTATCAATATGTTAAGAGGATTATCTGCGAATAATTTATCTCATTTAACACCACATCCTTTGACTGTATTTTTATCCTACAGTCATCCACCAACTTTGGATAGAATTGCAGCAGTTAACAATAAATAAGACAAATATTTTAATTAACCATGGATAATCCAGCAGTCATTTTATCAATACCACTTATTCTCATTGTGGTATTGAGCCTAATAAAAATGGCAAATAAAAAGATGCCGGATGGTAAACCATGGTTTCGAATCGAAAAGGACGAGAACGATGAATAGACATTTAAGCATGCGGTCGGGAAATCCCGCATTAAAAGCATCCGCTTTTAGAAAACATTTATCAGCAGTAACTGAAGGTGCCATGACACTGGAGGGAACCGTTAATAAAACAGGCATTGCTTTGTTGCTCACAATTTTGAGTGCGGGCTATGCTTGGGGGAATCCAGCCATGCATGGTTTGGTTTTTCCTGCTGCAATCATTGGGCTAGGACTGGCAGTCTATACAGTTTTTAGACCTCAAAAAAGTGCCTTAACAGTTCCGATCTATGCTGTTGTAGAAGGGATCGTTTTGGGTGTCATTTCCATGATGTTTGAAGCCATGTACCCGGGGATTGTTGTTCAGGCGATCTTTTTAACTTTCGGAACCCTTGGGGCATTGTTGCTCGCTTACAAATCGGGATTGATTAAAGCGACAGAAAATTTTAAATTAGGTGTTGCGGCTGCTACCGGCGGAATAATGATTATGTACATGATCAATATGGTGATGGGCTTTTTTGGATCGGGAATTGGTGTGATTACGAGTAATTCTCCAATGGGAATTGCATTCAGCGGTTTTGTGGTTGTAATTGCAGCTTTGAATTTAGTTATGGATTTTGATTTTATTGAAGAGGCGGTAGAACAAGGAGCGCCAAAGTATATGGAGTGGTATAGCGCATTCGGATTACTCGTTACATTGATTTGGCTTTATTTGGAGATTCTCCGACTTTTGGCAAAGTTACAGAGCCGACGATAGTTAAATAATGCAAACACCACTCATTACAAATGATGCCGTTGTTCTTGGCATTCTCCTGTCTATTCTTGCTTTTGTATTTACAACATCAAAAAGTGAGAATCCGGTTTGGAAAAAATTCTATAAATTTATTCCAACGATTTTATTGTGTTATTTCATTCCATCTTTGTTGAATTCATTTGGAATTATTTCCGGGGAAATTTCCAATCTTTATTTTGTTGCCTCCCGATATTTGTTGCCAACAAGTTTGGTTTTGCTAACCATCAGTATTGATTTACCAGAGATCAAGAAATTGGGACCGAAAGCAATTATCATGTTTTTCACAGGAACTGTAGGAATCATCATTGGTGGTCCCATAGCAATTTTGATTGTGTCAACCTTTGCACCAGAAGTAGTTGGCGGGGTGGGTCCAGAAGCTGTTTGGCGAGGACTTACGACTGTAGCAGGAAGTTGGATTGGTGGTGGTGCAAACCAAGCCGCCATGAAGGAAATTTTTGGTGTGGGTGATAAAATATTTTCTGCAATGATTGCCGTGGATGTGATTGTTGCCAATATTTGGATGGCATTTTTATTGTATGGTGCAGGGATAAATGAACAAATAGATAAAAAGCTACAAGCGGATTCATCAGCCATATTTACTTTGAAAAATAAGATTGAAGCTTATCGAGCCCAGATTTTACGTATTCCTGATCTTACAGATACTATGAAGGTCATGGCTGTAGGTTTTGGTGTTACGGCCATTGCTCATATGGGAGCGGATTTCATCGCTCCTTGGATAAAACTCAATGCGCCGGGATTGGCAAAATTCAGTCTTACATCCGGGTTTTTCTGGCTCATCGTTTTGGCTACCACTATTGCACTTGGATTATCTTTCACAAGGGCGAGAGACCTTGAAGGTGTGGGTGCTTCACGATATGGAAGCCTGTTTCTTTACATTTTAGTCGCAACGATTGGAATGAAAATGAACATTATGGCCATTTTCGAAAATCCTGGTTTATTTTTGGTCGGATTAATCTGGATTAGTTTTCATGCCATTCTACTCATTAATATGGCAAAAATGATCCGCGCACCCTTTTTCTTATTGGCGGTAGGAAGTCAAGCAAATATTGGCGGTGCTGCATCGGCACCTATCGTGGCTTCTGCATTCCATCCATCTTTGGCTCCCGTAGGAGTTCTATTAGCAGTTTTAGGCTATGCAGTGGGAACATATGGCGCATGGATTTGTGGAATTTTAATGAAAACGATATCACCCTAAATAAATAAAAAACATTCTAAAATATGTATATGAGTTAAATTCGCATCACTAAAAACGATGAATATTCTATGAACTCCAGAAGGATCAGTTTTCAATTTGATCTAAATTTCTTTAAATGAATTCTGACTCGCAATGCCAATTTAATCCCAATTCTTTAGAAAACGTGTTTAACAAATCTATTGTGGGAAATAATCTAAATAAATAAAATATCTAATGACAAAAAACAATATAACATCTAAAGAAATTCCCAAAGAAGATTTACAGCAACAATTAGCAGACTGTGCTAAAGCGATGGGTGGTAAAAACTTTTTTCTCCAACTATTAGAAGCGATACGAGAAGCAAAACCCAATCCAATTATAAATAAAAGTTGTGAATTTCATTATTCTCTGGGAAAAATTAAATGGTCTAAACCCATTTTCAGAGACAAATTAACACTATTATTTCAATTGCGAAAATTGAGTAAAAATGGAAATATTTTCCCGAAAGAAGAGAGTAAGGGTTATAAGAGTGCCTTAAATCTATTAAGGACTTTAAATCCTGTTATTTTTAAAATTCACCCAAAAAATAAGAAAGATGGCCCCGGGTTTACTTTGCATGCATTTGATATTGTTGATCAAAAATCAACATTCATTAATCCCCTCTTTGATGCTGTATTTTTATCACCGATTTACCAAGTGAAAAAAATTATGAATGCGAAATAGTTTACTATGGACATCATCAATATAAATGATATTCTTAAACTTGTAAAAAGGCTCGACCTCACACCCATAGATACACAAAGAATGTTAGTTTAATATTCGCTTAAATTCAGGATTCTTTCAGTGAATAAACATATATCCAGAAAAACTTTTCTAATTTATCTCCTATAACTGCCATTTTTTGGATGGATCCTGAAGGCGTTTCATCTTGTTCAACCTGAAACACGATATCTTTTAAATAAATTTTCCATAGCAGAATTTTGTTTTGATGAGGGAGTAAATATTCTTGAAAAAATGAAGATTTGGGAAACGTTGACGATGAAGCCCGACCCGAACAATAAATATGATAATCATGCCATTGAATTACATTGGCAAAATGTTAAAGTAGGTTTTGTGCCCATGAGTGATAACACTAACCCAACCGCAATTAAATTATTGGTGGATATGGAACAGTTGGGCATACTTGTAGAAACCACTGGATATGCCCGAAATAGAACCTATTTATTTGGCGATTATATGAAGTGTTTTTTCAATGATTAATACTCATTCAACTTTTCCGATTTTAAAGCGGGATGCGTAATTGAAACCTAACATGCAAATATTCATTTTTTGGATGCACGGTTAGATAGAATAATTATGATAAATAGTGTGGTTTAATTGAAAACCTTTAATTCCCATAAATAATCAATTAAT
>Ga0209140_1000260_pt1 | contig 30896 bp, 30 predicted proteins | sample SaaInlV_120m_DNA_3_FD_184666 | JGI IMG/M metagenome (GOLD analysis project Ga0209140, IMG submission 184666) | Marine microbial communities from expanding oxygen minimum zones in the Saanich Inlet - Saanich Inlet SI073_LV_100m_DNA (SPAdes) (version 2) | ecosystem: Environmental > Aquatic >... | reverse complement strand
GGCAAAGAGGGAACCCAGCAAGAGTTTTTTCATACCTTTAATGCGCTTTACGATGCAAACAAACAGATCATCATCACAAGCGACAAGCCGCCACACCAACTAGCAGGGATCCAAGAAAGACTTGTGGGACGCTTTGAGTGGGGTTTTGCAGTTGAAGTTCTTCCCCCTGATGTTGAGCACCGAGTCGCAATCTTACAAACAAAGGCGCGCTCTTTGGGCCTATCTATTGACGAAGAGGTATTGTTCGTTATTGCTGAAAAATCAGGCGGCTCAATTAGAGAGCTCGAGGGATTTTTTAACAACGTTGTTGGCCAAGCGTCTATGCTTGGGAACCCCATCAACAAGGCGCTTGTTCTTGACGTTTCTTCGCGGCTACTTTCAACCAAGAGCGTTGACCTTATAACGATTGAGTTAATTCAAAAAGAAACCGCTGCGTTTTATGGAACAACTGTTCAAGATTTGTGTTCTAAAAAAAGAACAAGGGGTGTTGTTCGTCCTAGGCAGGTTGCAATATACCTTTGTAGAATGTTTACCGACGAATCTCTTTTAGAAATTGGCAGGTTTTTTGGCGGAAGGGACCATTCCACTGTTCTGCACTCGATTGCAACAGTAGAAGACCTTCTTGCAAAGAATCCATCACAAGAAAATCCTATAAGAATTCTTCAGACAAAACTAAGAAAAATCTCTGGTGGAAAACTAGAGGACTAGTGTTAATAAATCAAAATTTAAAAATTATTGTTAGTTGGTGTTAGGCAGTGTTGAAAAAGTTTGTCTTGTTTTTTGCTACTGGGCTTGGGTTTTCAACATATAAACAATACTACTGCTACTACTTTGTATTTAATATAATATAATAATATAATAGGAGAAGAATGAACTTATCTGTGGACAAAAAACAACTCGCCAAACACCTTGCCTATGTTGGCGGTGTTGTTGAATCAAAAACAACCATGGCTGTTTTGGGACACGTTCTTTTTGAGGCCAAAGAAGGAAAGGTTTTTCTTTCTTCAACAGACCTGGAATCTTCGCTTTATACATCTTTCCCAGCCAACATAACAGAGGGTGGCGCAGCTTGCTTGCCAGGAAAAAAACTAATGGAGGTTGTCGAAAAAATGCCCGATGGCGATATCCAGGTTGACCTAAAAAACGAACAAGCAGAGTTTGGTTATAAAAAAGGAAAGATAAAAATAAAAACGCTGCCTGCGGAGGACTTTCCGCTAATTCCTAAGCCAGAAGACTTTCATTTTCGGGCAATAAAAAGTGAAACACTAGAGGGCTTAATAAAAAAAACCGCCTATTGTATCGGAGCAGACGATCTAAGAAAAAACCTAACGGGTATCTTTTTTGATCTGTCAGAGGTCGGAAAAATAAGAGTCGTGGCAACAGACGGCCACAGACTCGGCTTAACAGAAAACGAAATAGACAACAACATTCTCGAAACATTTACACTACCAAGAAGGGCGGCAGTAGAAATAAGAAAATTTATTAAAGACAGTGAAATAGTTCAAATAGGAGTAGGAAAAAACCATTTTATATGTGAGAACGGACAAACACACATTTTAACAAGGCTTGTTGATGTTAACTTTCCAGACTATAAACAAGTCCTTCCAGGGGACTACAAAAACAGTCTTAGGGTCAACAGAAAAGACTTTGTTGATTCTCTACAAAGAGCCCAGTTAGTCCTACAAGACAAAAACAAAGGGGCTAAGTTGTTTTTAGGGGAAAACCAAATAGAAATACGCACAGCCTCCGAAGATGGGGAGGCAGTAGAGTTCGTTGAAACAAGCAAAACCAGCGAAAATATTGAGGTTGGTTTTAATGTTAAATACTTAATAGATGCGCTCTCATCTTTTGATGCAGAAGAAGTCTTCTTTTCTGCGGGGGATGAAATTAGCCCAGCATGTATTTTTTTACAAGAAGAAAACCGATTTAAACAACTGTCCGTTGTTATGCCAATGAGAGTTTGAAATGAAAAAAACCAAAGCACAGAAATTAAAGCTCATAAGAACCAAGATAGACCAAATAGACACTAGCTTGGTCAACTTGCTTAACAAAAGGGCGGGATTAGCCAAAAAAACTACAGTTTTAAAAGAAAGAATTGTGTATGACCCAAAGAGAGAAAAACAAATTTTACAAAACTTAAAGAAAAAAAACAAAGGCCCCATAGAAAACGAGGCGATGACAGGAATATATGAAGAAATATTATCAACTTGTAGGGGCGTACAAAAGCAAGCGACGGCAAGCTTTTTGGGTCCAGAGGGAAGCCACACACACCACGCAGCCCAAAAAATCCTAGGTAGGTCGGCGTCTTTTGTTCCAAAGCAAACAATATCAGAGGTCTTTTCTTCTGTAGAGCTTGGAGAGTCACCATGTGGAATTGTCCCACTCGAAAACTCCCTCGAAGGCCCAGTTGTTGAAACTCTGGATAGATTGGTTGACAAAAACGTCAGAATCACGTCTGAATCTCACATTAAAATATTTCATTGTCTTATGTCTAAACAAAAAAACCTAAAAAAAATAAAGAAAATATATTCGCATCCACAGGCCATAGGACAATGCCAAGAGTTTATTAAACAGAACCTATGGGAATCTGAAATTGTCGAGGTCCAAAGCACCGCTAAGGCCGCAGAGATTGTTACCAAAGAAAGCTCGGCAGCGGCTATTGCCCCTGAGCCTTGTTCGCAAATCTATTCTCTGAACTTGTTAAAGAAGAACATCCAAGATACGCAGGAAAATATGACAATCTTTGTTTCCATTGAAAAAGCCAAAAAAGAAACCTCAATCAAACCTAAAAACAAGGTTTCGGTTGCCTTTTCTTTAGACCACAGGCCCGGGACACTCTATAGTTGTCTTGAAAGGTTTAAAAAAGAAAAAATCAATTTAACAAAAATTCAATCCAGACCTTCAAGAAAGGTTGATTGGGACTATCTTTTCTTTATTGATTTTTTGGTCGACAACAACAAAACACAAGCAGAAAGGTGCCTAGAAGACCTAAAATTAAAAGCCTCGTATTTTAAGATTCTTGGGGTTTATTAATCTATGATAAAAAGTTCAACCAGAGTCCGTGGTCTTCCATCATATAAACCAGGAAAGCCTATCGAAGAACTTCAACGAGAACTTGGTTTTCAGAAGGTTACAAAGCTGGCTTCAAACGAAAGCCCAATTGGCCCTTCGCCACTTGTGATTGCTGAATTAGAAAAACTCACTCGGCAGGCACACTTATATCCTGACGGTGACTGCTTTGAATTGAAAAAAAGCCTTGCTTTTAAAGAAGAAATACTTCCGAACCAAATAATCATAGGTAACGGGTCAAACGAAGTCCTCGAGCTTGTGGCACACGCATATCTAGAGGAGGGAGACGAGGCCCTCATGGGCGAGCATTGTTTTATCGTTTATCCAATTGTTTCCTCATTAAGTAGGGCAACTGTTGTTCGTTCCTCGATGGAAAACATGGCTATTGACCTTACAGATTTGCTTGCAAGAATAACAGAAAAAACAAAAGTAATTTTTTTAGCTAATCCCAACAATCCAACAGGAACAAGATCAACAAAGAAAGAAATCGAAGTTTTTTTGGATGAAGTTCCTAAAAACATATTAGTTGTACTTGATGAGGCCTACAGCGAGTATATGAGCCCTGATGATGTCTTAAATGTTTGTGAGGATATCAATAAGCATAAAAACCTTCTTGTTTTAAAAACCTTTTCCAAAGCGTACGGTTTAGCGGGACTAAGGGTGGGATATGGGATGGCTGACTCTACTATCATCGAAACATTAAATAAACCACGGGAGCCCTTTAATGTTAATTCCATGGCCCAAGCTGCAGCAATTAGGGCGCTTGAAGACCCGGAACATATTGCTAGGGCAGTTTCTATAAACAAAGAAGGAATGATTTATTTAAAGTCCGAGTTGAACAAACTAAACATTAAAACTTATCCATCATATGCTAATTTTTTATTGTTAGAATTTAAATCCAATGCCAGAACTTTATATGAAGAATTACTTAAAGTTGGAATAATTACCAGACCACTAGAGAACTATGGTCTAATGAATCATTTAAGGGTTACTATTGGAACGGAGGAAAATAATTTACAATTTATTGCTGAATTGAAAAAATTGATATGAAAACAAGTGTTGTTAAACAATATACAATTATAGGGCTTGGACACATTGGTGCTTCTCTTGGGATAGCTTTAAAAAAAGCATATAAATCTAAAGTTAATTTGGTTGGCATAGATAACAATCCTTCTACAATTAAAAAAGCAAGGAAAGAAAAAGCTTACAAAGAAGTTGAGACTTTTGGAAAGAGTAAACTTATGGTCAACAGTGAAGTTGTATTTGTTTGTGTTGGGATAGAAGATATGCCAAAAGTTTTTTCTAAATTATCAAAGATAAATTTTAAAAAAAGAGTCGTTATAACTGACGTCGGTAGCAGCAAGTTTGAAGTTTTTAAAAAAGCAAAAAAAATTTTTTCAAAGGAATTTAATTTCGTTGGAGGCCATCCTATTGCTGGTACAGAGAAGAAAGGATTTTCTAATTCGGTGGACTCGTTGTTTGAGAATAAGCCTTTTTTTATTTCCGGAGTAATTGGAAGCAAACAGTCCGCAAAACTTATAGCGAAGATTTGGAGAAAAATAGGGTCTGAAGTTTTCTTAGTTGACCCCAGGCAACACGATAAAATTTTTGCTCACTTGAGCCACTTGCCGCACGTGCTAGCCTTTGGTCTAAGGAAGATTGTAAAAAAGAACTTGAGCCAAAAGGAGATTGCAAAATATGGTGGAACAAGTTTCAAAGATTATTCAAGAATTTCTGAGAGTTCCAGCGATTTATGGTCTGAAATATTTCTTTCGAATAGCCAAAATTTACTTAAAACAATAAAAGAATTAAGAGCTTATCTCGTATCACTTGAGAAGGCCCTTAAAAAAAATTCTAAAAATACTTTAATTAAGACTCTAGAATCCTCGTAAAGAGTCTTGATTTTTAAGTCGAACAACTTAATATTAATACTAGTCTAGTTTGGTCCCTGAGGAGAAAGTTTTTTATGAAGCCAATCGTTCTAAGTGTTATTGTTCTTTTTGCCGTTCTTTTCTTTTTGAGAAATGTTTTTGGTTTCTTTAAAATAATGTTTTCAGCTAAAAGACCAGCCTTTAGAACAGACCAATTATTTGAAAGGGTTAAGGGAATTTTTGTATACGTCCTAGGCCAAAAAAGAATTTTAAAAAATTATACTTGGGCTGGAATTGAGCATTTTATGATTTTCTGGGGCTTCTTAATTATTACTTTAGGCTCTATTGAAATTGTTGTAATGGGTTACATACCAGGTTTTGCAATTTTTGGATTTCTAGGTGGCTCAGCACAAGATATGTTCCTTTTGACTTTAGACATTGTTCAAACCCTTGTTTTGATTGCCCTTGTTATGGGTGTGTTAAATAGAACTGTTATTCCTAGTGGGAAGCGAAGAGAAGTTAATAGTATTGATGCTGTCGTTATTTTGGGAATGATTCTTGGACTAATGGTTTCAGATTTTGGTTTTAGAGCTTCAAAAATTGCCATGGGGCTAGAGCCCAGTTCGTGGTTGCCTGTTTCTTCGGTTTGGGCGTCTTTATTTTTAAGCGATATAAATATTACCACAGCTGCTTTTTCAACAGAATTTTTCTATTGGATCCATGTTTTTTTACTTTTTGCTTTTTTAAATTATTTGCCTTATTCAAAACACAGCCATGTTTTGACAGTTGTTCCAAATATTTTTTTTCAAAACCTTGAGCCTAGGGGAAAAATGAGCAAAATAGATTTCGAGGATGTGCCTGATGATATAGAGCATTTCGGCACAGGAAAATTCGAAGATTTTAGTTGGAAAGATGTTCTAGATGCTTACACCTGTACCGAATGCGGGCGTTGTACGGACAATTGTCCTGCGTGGGGCACTGAAAAGCCTTTATCCCCAAGAGACATAGTAATTAAGCTCAGGCATTTTGTTACTGAAAATTCAGAAAAAGAAGAAATGAATACCGAATATTTGCCTAGCGAAGGTTGGATTACTCAGGATGAGCTCTATGCTTGTACAACTTGTAGCGCTTGTATTGAAGTTTGTCCACTATTTATAGATCAAATGGGCAAGATTGTTGAAATGAGAAGATTTTTGACTATGGAAGGAAAGATGACCGGAACAGCCGTAAGAACTTTACAGAAACTTGGTAGCCATGGTAATCCTTGGGGCTTTGAAGCTAGTGATAGAGCACCTTGGGCTAAGGAAGAGGAAGTTCCTGTCCTTGGTAATGGTGGAGGAACAACCGCTGACGATTATGAAGTAATTTTTTGGACAGGTTGCTTCGGTGCTTTTGACCCAAGAGGACAAGAGGTTGCAGCAACAATTACAAAGCTATTAAAAGAAGCAGGAGTTAAATTTGCAATAATGGGACCAAATGAAACGTGTACTGGCGACCCCGCCAGAAGATTAGGTGAAGAAGCACTTTTTCAGGAATTGGCTACCACCAATGTTGAATCAATGAAAATGTTTAATGTTAAGAAGGTAATTGCAAACTGCCCGCATTGCTTTAATACGCTTAAAAACGAATATCCGGATTTTGGGTCAGAAGTCGAAGTTGTAAGTCATAGTGAATTTTTAAGTAGCTTGGTAAAAGATGGGAAGCTAAAACCCAAAAAAGATTTAAACGAAGAGATTACCTACCATGATCCATGTTACTTAGGTCGACACAATAGAGTGTTTGATGAACCAAGAGAAATTTTATCAGCTATTCCAGGTTTAGAAGTAAAAGAACTAGAGAGATCTAGAGAAACAAGCTTCTGTTGCGGTGCAGGCGGTGGAAAAATTTGGATGGAAGAGGAAGCCCCGAGGGTTAATTGGAACAGGTTTGAAGAAATTGAAGCATCTGGGGTTGAGACAGTTGCCGCAGCTTGTCCGTTTTGTAATGTTATGTTTGAAGATGCGGCCAAATATGTAGGTAATGATAAAATAAAAATAAAAGATATAGCAGAATTGCTTCACGACTCCCTTGATTTGCCTGTGAAAAATTCCAATTTTGAAAAATTAGCGGCAGAGAACAAAGACGAGTCTCAGGTAAAAACAAATGACGACTCACCTGAAGTCTAGGAATGGAAGTTGGAAGCTAAACAACAAGTCTAAAAATAATTTAATTTTTGATGACCCTGAAGCTGTTATTTACAAGGATAAAAATGATAAAGTTTTTTTGGTTAAAAATGGAACAACCAGACAAGTACAAAAGGCCCTAGTTCCCACCATACAAGCAGAGTTAAAAAAAGGACATTATGCGTGTGGTTATTTTTCTTTTGAATACAATAACAAAGTAGCTAGAAAAAAAGATTATAAAGCTATTTTTAATATATATAAAAAGGCGTCAATTGATAATCCACAAAAGACAAACAATATAAATACAAAGACTAAATTTAAAAAATCTAGTGATATTCACTTCAAGAATGGAATAAAAAAAGTAAAAAAATATATTGAAGAAGGAGATATATATCAAATTAACTTAACTAGGGAGTTTGTTTTTGATTCACCAAATAACCCCTATTCTCTTTTTCAGGACTATTATAAACTTCAGCCCGTAGAGTATGCGGGTTTTTTTAAGTTTCACGACCATATCTTAATTAGTGGATCAATGGAGCTTTTCGTGCAAAAGATTGGCAACAAAATAACAACTGCGCCAATAAAAGGAACTGCGAAGCCAGGCACCGAACAAGATAGAAATTTAAACAAAAACAAAAAGGAGACCGCAGAAAATCTCATGATAGTAGATTTAATGAGGAACGATCTATCACGTATTTGCTTACCTGGTTCCGTTAAAACCCAAAACTTATTTAAAAAGAAAAAATATTCTACGGTTACTCAGCTTGAGTCTAAAATTTCAGGCGTTTTAAAAAATAATGTTTCTAATGAAGATATTTTTGATAATTTGATGCCCCCTGGATCAGTTACTGGGACACCTAAATCCAGAGCAATTCAAATAATAAAAGAAATAGAGGATCATGAAAGAGGGCCCTATTGTGGCGCTATCGGCATATTTGAACCCTCAGGAGATTTTTGTTTTTCTGTAGGAATCAGAGTTGCAATAATTGAAAAGAACAAATCAAGGTTTTATACTGGTGCAGGAATTGTTTGGGATTCAAAACCAAACAATGAGAACTCAGAAACAATATTGAAGTTTCAAGCGTTCAAAGGTGCGGCAAACCTATAATGAAGGAATATTTATATTACGATAAGGACCCGGTAGGCTCACGGTTCCCAAATAGAACATTAATGTTTGGTGAAGGTGTATTCGAAACTTTTAGATACAAGCAAAAGCTACCAGTGTTTTTTTTGTCACATCTTGAAAGACTTAAGGAGTCTTCTCGTTATGTTGGGATTAAATATCCAGGTGATTTTTATATTGAAACATTGATTGAGAATTTCGTTAAAGAACACAAGTCCAACCATTTTAATAATTTAATTAAGGATTTTATTATAAAGGTTGCTCTTTTTAGCTCTGGTGATTCAGCTTATTTTGGTAAATCCAACGAAACACTAGTCTGTGTCTCAATAAAAGAAGAAGACGTAAAGCCAAACTCAGAAATATCTTTAACTCTTGCTCAAACAGTTCGATGCTCTACTAATTCAATCTATTCTCATAAAACTTTAAATTATCTATCCTCTGTTATTGAAAGAAGAGAAGCTTTAAAGAGGAACTTTGATGATGCTCTCTTTATTAACGAAAAAAACTTGGTTGTAGAAACAACAGCAGGAAACATCTTTTGGATTAAAGGACCAAATGTTTTTACGCCTTCACTTTCTAATGGACCCCTTAAGGGGATTACGCGGGGACTAATAAAAGAAATATGCTTGAAAAATAAGATAAGATTTTATGAAGGTGACTATGAAGCAGGATCCATTTTGTTTCCAGAAGCAATCTTTGTTACCAACTCTGCCCAGGGAATTTTAGAGGTCATTAATTTAGACAACACTACCAAGCCCACTAGAACACAGAAGATTTTTCCTCAAATAAAGGAAGAGTTGCTCAAATTGCTTGAATGGTGAGAATACTTTTGTTGCCTTTTTGGCTTTTTCAATTTACAATTTTGTTTCAATTGTTATAAAAAATTGAAAAAAAAAGGTGAGGTTATAGTAATATGGCTAACAATTTAAGAGATGTTTATATAATTGGCGTAGGTCAAACTCCTTGTGGGAAATTTCCTTCTCAAGCTGCACACATGCTTGGTAGAGAGGCTTCCTGGGCTGCGATAAAAGATTCTGGGATTCATGCGAGAGATATTGAAATAGGGTTTTGCGGCCATGTTTATCAAGGTATGGGTGTAGGACAAAGAACCCTAAAAGACATAGGCCTTGTAGGTCAGCCCGTAATAAACGTTGAAGGAGCTTGCGGTAGCGGCACTTTAGCTTTTTGGGAGGCTTGGAGAACTATAGCCTATGGCCAACACGACATAGCTTTGGCATGGGGTGTTGAGAACCTAAGTAAGATTATGTCTGGTGGTCCACTGCCACTAGAGGAAGATGATATCGAGGTAGCGCTAGGAATGAGCATGCCTGGGTTATATGCAATGCGAGCGAAAAGATATTTAGACGAATATGGTGTTTCTGCCGAAACATTAGCAAAAGTTGTTGTTAAAAGTCGAAAACATGCAGCGCAAAACCCCATTGCACAATTTAGAAAAGAAACCACCGTTGAGCAAGTTTTGGCTGACCCATTAATTTGCGACCCTTTAACTAGAAGTATGTGTTGCCCTGTGGGAGATGCTTCAGCAGCAGCAGTTCTTGTTGACGGAGAAACTTTGAAGAGAATCAAAAGAGATGAAACTAGACTTCCAATAAAAGTATTAGGCTGTATCGCACAGTCTGGAGGCTATGCATCAGCAACTGGATTAACTTGTGATCCATCTGAGAATGTAACTAGAACATCGCAAATGGCTTATGAGCAAGCAGGTCTAGGACCAAAGGATATGGATTGTGTAGAAATTCATGATGCTTTTGCAATTGCAGAGCTAATAGTTACAGAAGCTTTAGGTTTTGCAAAAAAAGGCGAAGGCGCAAGACTAGTAGAAGAAGGAAAATCTAATTACGATGGAGACATTGCAATTAATGCAAGTGGCGGACTTCTTTCCAGAGGCCATCCTGTTGGAGCAACAGGCCTACTTCAAACTGTTGAAATTGTAAATCAATTAAGAGGTGAAGCTACAGGATATCAAGTGCCAGATGCCAAAATCGGATTAATTGAGACTATGGGCGGTGCGCAACCAGCAATGGACGGTATTACCTGTGTAGTCAGTATTTTGGGAAAATAATTTTTAATTGCATCTATTTTATACACTAGGAGTTGATAATTATGAGTGAAACCGAAGAAAGAAAAGTATTACATCCTGATTTCTTTACAGAAGAACCTGAAGTTAGGTTGATTGCTGGTAAATCTAAGTCTTCTGGAAACTGGACTTTTCCCCCCTACTTGGCAGATCCAGTAAGTTTTCAAGATGATGTTGAACACTTACCTTTGCCTAAGAACGGCGTTCTTCATTCTTTTACAATAGTAAGAAGAAGCTTGCCTGACTTTCCGGTCCCATTTGGGCTGGGCTTGATTGATTTCCCTGACCAGAAGGTAAGAGTTATGGCTCAAGTAGAAGCTGATGACCTAGAAAAAGATTTATCTTTAGGAATGGAAGTCGAAACAATTGTTGGCGTAGTGAGAAAAGCAAAAGATGGCTCAGATATTTTCTCCTATAAGTTTAAACCAGCAAAATAAGAATAAATTGATTTCTAGTTAAATTTATTGCAAAAAAAATTGAAATTCTGTACTATTATGTAGTTCACTTTTAATTAAGTAATGACTAAAATTATCAAAGGAGGAATAATTTTATGGCTTTAAATTATGAAAGCGTAGACTTTATAAAAGTTTTAGGCGAAAGACGTTCTTGCAGATTTTATGATCCAGACAGAGCAGTCGAAGCTGAGAAAGTTCAAGCCATATGTCAAGCAGCAAGAAATGCTTCACATATGGGTAACGCTAACTGTGTAACAGTTACACAGGTTACAAAACAGGAAACAAAAGATGCATTTACACAAATAGTATCCGCATTTAATATTCCAATGGCAAAAATGGCTCCAGTAAGCTTGGTTTTTGCACTAGATAGAGACAAATGGTACAACGGGTTACCAGTTGGTCTTCCAATTTTATTTAAACAGGGTGGTGTAAACCCAAGTCATGGATGGAGCATGGACAACATCGAAAATTCAACCCTTCCAAGACTTACTACTTTCCCACCAGAAATTGTTAGCTATCTTCTTTCATGTGAAACTGGAATGGCTATGGCTTCAGCTCAGCTGATGGCTACAGCTTTAGGGCTAGGTAGTTGTTGTTATGCTGGTCAAGGACCAAAAATTGCTGAAGTTTTAGGTTTTCCTGATTCTGCTCAATTTGTTTGGGCTATGGCAATTGGATATCCTGGAGAGACAGTTGAATCAATGGGATGGAGAGAGAGATCACCTTATGGCGACATCATATATGCCGAGCAGTTTGGTACTCCTGCTATTGCTGATCCAGCTGTAGACGCAGAGCTTACAGCTCTTGGGATGATGGGCGAACCATCTGCTTTAACTCCGCAGAGACTTGCAGATATCAACGCTGCTGCAACGAAAATGGGTCTTCCAACAAGAACAGACGAAAATGGTTAAACTCGAAAATTATCAGGAAGGACCTAGGTCCTTCCTGTTCCTATTATGAGCTTAGATTCAAAGATTAATGAACTTTCAGAATTAATACTAAAACATAGAAGCGCTATAGTTTTTACAGGCGCTGGGATTAGCACAGAATCAGGCATTCCTGACTATAGATCTCCAGGTTCAGGTGTATGGGAAAAATACGATTCTTCAATTGTTTCAATTCCAGGCTTTTTAAGAGACCCTAGCCAATATTATGAATATGCTTTGGAAATGTATCCCATTAGGTCTGGAGCCAAGCCAAATAATTCTCATTTATTAATGGCTAAATTGGAAAAAAATAAATTAATTGAAGGCGTTATCACACAGAATGTTGACGGTCTTCATCTTGCTGCAGGCAGCATTAATGTTCATGAGCTGCATGGTTCCATAAGACAAGCTAGCTGCTTAAATTGTGGCCAAATATATATGATGGATGAAATAATTCAAAGAGTTCAGGAGGGCGAAAATCCACCAATTTGTAAAGAATTTGAAAACAATATATGCCAAGGTTTAATAAAGCCTACAACAGTGTTTTTTAGTGAAGGCCTTCCTAAGCCACCCTGGGTTGCGTCTGTTGATAAATGTAAAGACACTTCTTTAATGATTGTTATTGGTTCATCATTACAAGTTTCACCGGCAAATAGCCTTCCTGACATTGCTCTTCAATCAGGATCTGAGCTTGTTATTGTCGATTTGCTTGATACTCCTTTTGATACCAGGGCAACATTAAAAATACAAGAGAAAGCAGGCTTAGTTTCAGAGCTTCTAGAGGTTGCGCTTGAGCTATAAAGCATGCAATTATAAAGGTTTTTTATCGCTACACCCTTTTTGTTAATCTTTTGTAAATTTATAAAATTAATGGTTGACTATTTAGTCCAAATTTGAGTTAATTATATATAACGGGGTGTAAAAATTAAATTTTGAAAACAAATTGGTTTTACACCTATTTTTACTAACCTGCACGCGCAAATTTCAATAAAGGAGGTCTCAAACGATGCCAAGTCATCTAAATGTAGACACAAAGTACTGGGAACTCGCTCCTACTGAGATTCCAGAACCACCAGTTCAGAGAGACATTAAATCCTGGATTATCGGAAACCCTTCCGATCCTCTATGGGATATCGATGTTCTTCCTCTAACTTATTCAGATTCAAGATGGTCAGCTTTTGTTCTTGATGTTGACGCAGCCACTAGACAAAGACTATGTCCAAACCCACCATTAACTGTATGGGACGGCGACGATGCAGAACTTGTCGAGTACTGGTATGTACAACACAACAACACAATGTTAGGCCCTTATCTGGAGTTCGGAGTAACAATCTCCGCAACTTACACTGATCCAAAAGGTAACACATGGCAAGCGGGCTACTATCCGTATATGTACCTTACTTCTGATTCAGCTGTTGATGCAGGACGTGTTTTAGGATTCCCTAAAAAAATGTCTTATATCCGTTGTACAGAACATGGAGGCGAGAAAGGAGACGATTTCTTTGGTTTTTCAATGACAAGAAATGGTTACCTAATGTGCGCACAACAAGGTAAATATGACGATGCACCAGTTAAACCACCATATTTTTATGGTAAAACAGACTGGGGTAAGTTCAACATGAAAGTTATCACACGTCCTGACGTTGCAAGTTCAGAATGGCAGTTAACATATCTTCCATCTAAACTTCCACCTGCATTCAATGTAGAAGGACACAGATTCCAAATCAAAAACGAGTTGACTAGAACAGCTTCCGGCGATGCCGTAGACTGGTTCCAACAAGCAACTCCATTTGATAACATGGGAGCAGAATTAAAAGTAAACGAAGTTAAAGGTTTAATTTCATTTACATTTGATTTAGTTATCCCTCCTGCTGAAGTTTGCTGGACAGAAACTTATGAAAGACCAGCTAGCTACAGAGGTTACGCAACACCATATCAATATGGTTTAAGACAACAATTCCCAATTCACCAAGGTGCATAGGGATAATTTAAAGGAGATTAAAATCATGGGAAAACAAGCAAACGAATATAGCTATCCATGGCTCGAAGAAGGAGAAGTACCACCATTACCACTTGATAGAGATAGAATTCATATTATCTCTCAGGGTGTTGCTGATCCAGTATTCGACTATGACATCGTTCCTTTGACATACACAGAAAGCCGCTGGATGGCTTTTGTTGTTGAAGCTGACGAAGCTAACCTTAAAAACATTACGCCTGATCCTATCGATCTTCATGATAACATCCTAGAATTCTGGTATGTAATACACAGAAACACAATGTTAGGACCTTACATGGAGTTCGGTGTTACTGAATCTGCTACTGTTAGCGGAGCAGACGCTCAGGTTTGGAAAGGTGGATATTATCCACATATGTACCTTTCAAACGACTCACCAATTTTTGCTGGTAGAGAGCCTTTCGGATTTCCAAAAAAAGCTGCATACATTGCTGCTTATGAGCATGGAACAAATGACAACTATTTCAACATGACAATGGAAAGAAGAGGTTATGTTCTTCATTCAGCAAATGGTCGTTATTCTGATAAACCAGTTTCTGTTAAACCAACATTCTACGGTAAAACAGACTGGGGTAGATTAAACTACAGAATCACAACTCATCCAAGTGTTGCATACAGTGACCACCAAGTTACATACCTTGGTTCTGAGTTACCACCACAGTTCGGTACAGGACACAGATTCCAATTGGATCCAAGTTCTGTTAGAACAGCAACTGGTGATGACGTAAGAGCATGGTATATGGCTGGAACACCGTTCGACTTTATGGGCGGACTTCTAGGTAACGTTACTGTGCACGGTTTGATTTCGTTCACATTTAACTTAATCATTCCACCTGCATCAATTGTATGGGAGAAAAGAGTTGAAAGAAATGATGATGATGTTGCAAAACATCTTCTATTCTCAACTCCTTACAAATATACAATGAGACATAGATTCTTAACACCTTACTACCCAGGTGCTTAAGTCTTGATCATTTAGGGGCCTTCTAAAGGCCCCTTTTTTCTTTCTTAAAAGATAAAAACATGATAAATTAATCTAAATGAGAAATTCAAAAGCTTTTGTTAATGGAGAACTTTTAACAACAAAGAATAGTTACATTAGAGAAAACCCAGCTACTTTGGAACCGCTTGAAGAGGTTTCTTTGTGTTCGAAAGATGATGTGTTGACTGCGTGTAATTTTGCTAAGCAAGCTTTTGAGAATTGGTCTCAAACCCCAGGAAGCATCAGGGGTAGTTTGTTGTTTCAAATTTCGCAAAAAATAAAAGATAAACTTAATGATCTTGCTTTGGTAAACACTGAAGAAACAGGAAAACCTATTAATGAAAGCACTATTGTGGAATTAGGAGGCGTAGCAAGGACTTTCGAGTATTATGCTGGCCTTGCCTCTAAAATACAGGGTAATTCACAGAATTTAACAGACAAACTCCTTTCTATGACCTTAAAAGAGCCCATAGGGGTGGTTGGTCAGATTTTACCTTGGAATTTTCCTCTTCTTTTGGCTTCATGGAAATTAGCACCTGCACTTGCTGCAGGCTGCACTGTAGTTCTTAAGCCCTCCGAGCTTACACCGCAAGGCACAATAGAGTTAGCCAAGATATTTTCAGAATGCGGTGTACCAGACGGCGTCGTTAATATTTGCCCTGGAAGTGGGGACGAGGCTGGCGATGCTTTAGTAAAAAGCTCAGAAGTTTCCAAAATATCTTTTACTGGCTCTTCCAAAATAGGAAAATTAATTGTTGAGAATAGCTCTAACAACTTAACTAGGCTTTCTTTGGAGTTGGGCGGCAAAGCACCTAATATAGTTTTTGATGATGCTAACTTGGAGTCATGTATTGAAGCAAATCTTCGAGGTGGTTTTTTTAATCAAGGTGAAAATTGTACAGCTGTTACCCGATTGTTGGTCCACAAAAAAATTTTTAGTAAATTTAAAAAATTACTTGTAAAAGCCGTTTCTAAAATAAAGCAACTAGACCCTTTAAGTACGAATTGCGAAATGGGAGCTTTGATTTCAAGGCCACATTTTGACAAGGTTAGCAAGTATGTTGATATGGGTCTTTCTGGTAACGGAAAGCTTTTATACCAAGGGAAATTTTTCAAAGACCTAAAGGGCTACTTTTTCCCTCCAACTTTAATTGAAATAGAAAATGAAGATAACGTATTATTTAAAGAAGAGGTCTTTGGACCTGTTGTTGCGATCATGAAGTTTGACACAGAAGAAGAAGCAATATCTTTGGCCAACAAGACACAATATGGGCTAGCCGGTGGAATATGGACACAAGATATTACAAGAGCAATCAATGTAGCCAAAAAGATTGAAGCAGGGTATCTCTGGATTAATACTTATGGAGGAATTATTCCTGAAACACCTTACGGGGGATTTAAACAAAGTGGAGTTGGTAAAGAGCTAGGATTAGAGGGCTTAGATGAGTATTTAAGATTAAAAAATATTACTATTTTTACAGGGGAAAAATTACCTACTTGGTATGGAAAAAAGTAACCCCGTCCTTTCTGATATTTACAATTCTATCTGGGTTGAGCTAAAAAAAGGTGCTACTCAAAGAAAACACCCTTTTCATTTATGTTTTTTTTCAACTATAAGTTTAAGTGGGGAGAAACCCGAGCCAGAAACTAGAATCGTTATACTTAGAGATGTAGACAAAGAGACCTTGATGATACGAACCAATACTGACTTAAGATCCGATAAGGTTTCACAGATAAAAATGTCTCCAATTACAACAATGCTTTTTTATGACAAAGAAAAAAAATCCAATTAAGAATTAAAGCAGAATCAAAATTAGTTAGCAACAAAAAAGAAGTAGAGCAGACTTGGAATGAAGCACAAGAAATAAGCAAAAGATGTTATTATGTACCCTTTCCACCCAAAAGCAAACTAGAAAAACCATTTTCTAACGAGTCATTAGATCTAGATAATGAGAATTTAGGCTTAAATGTTTTTGGCTTAATTAGGAGCAACATATTGGAGGTCGATTATCTAAATCTTAACTATACAGGCCATGTACGTTGTAGATTTGAATTAGAAAAAAAGGAATTAGTTAAAAGTTATTGGGTTATTCCTTAAAATTTAAAAGAGGCCGGACAAGCCAGCCTCTCATTAAACCATTATTTAAAAGAAAGTTCCTTTAAGTAACAAGTTCATACCAGGAATTAACAATGTAACAAAAGCTTCTGCTACAAAAAGATATCCAAGTAGAGTACCAAGACCAGCTTTACCTTGTGCTAACACCATGAAAGCAACTAAAGTAAGAACAGCCCAAGCAATATTGAACATACCTAATTCCATAGCTCCAACGCCTAAGAAATATTGCGCATACCATAGAAAAACTATAGTAGCGAATAAACAATACCAACCTAAGCCTTTTCCATCATGACCTAAAGTGAAAACACCAAAAGCTATGACGTAAATAAGAGCAAATACTGAAATAAGTGTGGTACTAGCCGCACCTTCAGGACCTAGTCCAGCGCCAGTAAAAGCTGCAATAAGAATTAAAACAGCAACAGCACCATTAAGCATACCAACTTCTTTCGCACCAGTTTTGCCTAAAACAGTCATACCGTTAGCAAAAAATACGAAACCTACAAGTACAAGTACATATCCTAACATATACATATACCTCCTTTATTAGAGTTATCTATTTTTTTAACATAATCGTTTAATAAAAGTCAACAATTAATATAAGAACTCAATGATTATAGCTTTATAAGTAGCCCTAATCATTGAGTTTTTTAGTCTTTTTTTAGGAATCTTTTCTTTGCACAAGAATTACCCAAATACCTTTTTGGACCACTTCTCCCTCTTGGTTAACAACGTTAACTTCCCAATTAAGAAAGCCCATATTTGGTCTTTTGTGTTCTTTTTTCTCCACTAGCTTCCTAGTTATTTTAACTGTATCACCAGGCTTCACAGCACCAGAAAATCTCCAATCTTGCAATCCCATAAAAGCGATTGTTGCCAATCTAGGCATTGTAAACCATAAGCCGGTTGCTATGGATAGTACACACATACCGTGGGCTACCCGAGTTTTAAATACAGTATTTTTGGCAAATTCTTCGTCAATATGCATGTTATTGAAGTCCGCAGATAGTCCTGCAAAATTAACAATATCAGCCTCAGTTACCGTTCTTCCGCTTGATTCGTGTTCTGTTCCTTCCTCAACGTCTTCATAAAATAATTTATCGTCCATTTTTTACCCCTTATTGTACTGGTTTAAATTTTGCAAAAGTTACTTCTTCAGTTGCATCTTCAAAAACAACTTCTACTTCCATTCCAATTTTAACTTCTTCTGGATCTATGCCAACTACATTAGACATCATTTTGACACCATCATCAAGTTCAATCATAGCTACTACATATGTTTCGCCTTTATAAGCTCTTGTTGGTCCCATATAGTGGACTGAAAAAGTCCAAACCTTACCTTTTCCGCTAGACTCAACCCAATCAAAATCCATGTTGACCGAACCTGGAAAAGGACTTATTGCTCGAGGATAAAAGAAAACTTTCCCTGTGTCCTTACATTTTGGTAAAAGCAGTTTGTGATTTTTAGTACCATCCCAGAAAGGTTTTGTCTCAGGCCTAAAATCTGGAAGTGGTTTTTGATACTCGTTTTTTTCTTCTGACATAATAAATCTCCTAAATTTGTTAATTTTTTAACTTACTGGTTCATTACCCAAGATAATTGTACTGTGAGCGGAAACAATTCCTCCGTTTCCATGAACAAGTGCAACGTTTGGATTTTTTACTTGTCGAGCTCCAGCATCACCTCTAAGCTGCAGAACAGCTTCAATGACATGGTGCATGGCACCCAAATGTGCTTGAGAAAGAAGCCCGCCGTGAGTATTGATTGGCGTGTCAGCGTCTTTATGAAGCCTGCCCTCAAGAGCATATGCTCCCGCTTGTCCTCGTGGAACAATTCCAAGGCCCTCTAGCTCTAGTAGTGTTGTTATTGTGAAACAATCATATAAGAAAGTTATATCTACGTTGTCATTTGTCATTCCTGCAGTTTCAAAAGCTTTTTTCCCTGATTTTTCAACAGCACCGTAAATCTGGTCTAAGTTTTCGCATGAAGTTAAATATTGATGTGAAAAACCTTGGCCCATTCCATGAAGATATACAGGATCTCTTTTAAGGCCTAACTCTTTTGCTTTTGCATTGGTTGTAACTATAAATGCTGCACCTCCGTCAGAAACGATTGAGCAATCAAATTTAGTAAGGGGAGAAGCTAATAATCTAGTTCCCATAATCTCGTCAAGCGTTAAGTCGTCTTTCATCATTGCATTTTCTTTAAGTTTTGCATGCTCTCTCATTGTTACCGCAACAGAATGAAGATGCTCTCTTTTTCCATTTGTTTCATGAAGGTATCTGTTGGCCATTAGTGCATAACCACCAGGTGTGGTTAACCCGAACGGATATTCAAATTCCCCATGACACATTTCTCTAATCAGTGCAATCATTCCAGTTGAAGAAATTCCCGAAAGAGTGTTGTCACCCCTAACGCATAAAACTACTTCTGCTTGACCAGAATTAATAGCCATAGCTGCGGCAGCTGTCATCCATACTGCTGTAGCTCCGCCTATTGCAACTGATTCAAAATATTTTGGATTTATTCCAATATAATCTGCAAACGTAGTGCAATGCATAAAGGTTTCCTCAACCAGCGAAAAGGCTGTTATGATTCCATCAACGTCAGATTTTTGTATCCCTGCGTCCTCGATTGCCAATTTGGATGCTTCGGATAGAAAGTGAAAAGAACTTTTGCCAGGAATTTTTCCTTGAGCAGTTTCTCCTACACCGATTATTCCAATCTGGTTTTTCTTAAGTAATTCTTTTGTATCATCGATACTTGGTATATGTGTCCCCATCTTAAAATTCTCCTTTATTTTTTATTATCTTAGATTAACAAAATTTGATTAAATTCCAAGCTCCTTAGCAATAATAACATGCTGAATCTCAGATGTACCTTCGGTAATAGAAGATAATTTAGCGTCTCTATAAAACCTTTCGGCATCGTATTCAGTAGCATAACCATAGCCACCTAAAATTTGCACCCCTTCACTTGCACACCACTGTACAACTTCTGCAGAATACAGCTTTGCCATAGAGGCTTGCATTACACAAGGACGACCTTGGTCATAAAGCCAAGCAGCTTTATACCCTAGAAGCCTAGCGGTTTCAATTTTCACAGCCATTTGCGCAAGCTTGAAACTTATTGCTTGAAACTTATTAATAGGCCTCCCAAAAGCCTCTCTTTCTTTAGAATATTGAAGTGCGTATTCAAAAGCTGCCGTAGCAAGACCAACACTCTTAATAGCATGCGATATCCTTGCAGCGATTAAAGTCTCCATAAGTGCCTGGAACTTCCCTTCTTCTTCGCCGAGTAAGGATTCTTTTGGTAGTTTACAATTTTCGAAAACGAGCTCAGCAACGTCAGAAGATCTATGTCCTAATTTGTGAATCTTTCTTGATACTTCAAATCCCGGAGTACCTTTGTCAACGATAAAAATACTGATACCGTTCTTTTTATCTTCTTTGTTTGTATAAGCGGCAACAATTACATAATTACATATTACTCCGTTTGAACACCAGGTCTTAGTTCCATTTAATATCCATGAATCACCATCTTTAATTGCATTTGTTTTAATAGCTCTCGCATCAGTTCCTGCATTAGGTTCTGTTATTGCTAGAGCACCAATGATTTCTCCCGCAATGGAAGGAACCAAATATTTTTCTTTTTGTTCTTCAGTTCCAAATTTTGATATAGGTAAAGAACCTAAATCAACATGCGCAGCCACACCTTTTGCGATTCCGGCACAGGTTTTTCCGAGCTCTTCAGCAAGTATGCACTGTGTAACTTTGTCTAAACCTAGACCACCATATTTCTCTTCGAAGCAAATTCCTAGCAACCCCATTTCGGCCATTTTAGGAAACAATTCTAGTGGAAAGGATTCTTTTTTTTCTGCTTCTTCAACTAGTGGAGCAATTTCTTCCTTACAAAAGGTTTTGATTGCATCTCTCATCATGTTTTGGTCTTCCGAAAAATCAAAGCTTAAACTCATTAATTTTCCTCCGTTTATTGATTAAGTTAGGGGTAAATTGAACAATTTATTATATCTGAATGAAAAGTATATCGCAAAGACAATTTAAATTGAGAATCTTTTTTTGTTTAATAAATATGGTTAAATAAATTAATGGATTCAAAGCTGGTTTCTTCTGATGATACAATATGCGCAATCTGTACCCCTGACGGTGTGGGTTCCCTAGCAGTTATAAGAATTAGCGGTCCTAGAGCCCTAGATATAACAAAAGAAATTTTTAAACCTAAAAATACCAAAACAAGCTTTAAACCAAATATGACCAACCTTGGTAATATTTATTACAAAGAGAAATTGATTGATCAAGGTATTGGGATATATTTTAAGTCTCCTAATTCTTTAACTGGTCAGGATGTTGTAGAGCTTCAAACACATGGGGGCTATGTTGTTCCCAAGATGGTTCTTAAGGCGCTCTTAGTAGCTGGCGCAAGATTGGCTGAGCCTGGAGAGTTTTCTTTTAGGTCTTTTTTAAATGGAAAAATTGACCTCTTAGAGGCAGAAGGAATTGCCGATTTAATTTCATCTCAGTCTGAGGCAGCAGCTAATTATTCAACCAAAAATATATCAGGGGAGATAACTAAAAAATTCAATAATCTCAGAGACTTAGGTATTAATTTATTGGCTGAACTCGAAGCTAGAGTGGATTTTCCAGAAGACGAAATTAGTGAGATTGACAAAAATAAAATTTTAGAGGACTACAATCAAATTAAAGATGAATGTTCCTCTATTTTTGAAAGTTATGATAAAGGCAGGCTGATAATGAAGGGCCTTAGGGTTCTTATTTTGGGGGAGCCTAATGTTGGCAAATCAACGCTTTTAAATGCTATATTAAATGAAGAAAGGTCTATAGTTACAAATATACCTGGCACAACAAGGGATATTGTCGAAGCGCAGATCGATTTTCGAGGACATAGGCTTTCATTTTCAGATACAGCTGGGCAAAGGGTCTCGAAAGACATTGTGGAAACTGCCGGAATTCAAAAAGCTAAAGATAAAATTAATTATTCAGATGCAGTTCTAATAGTTACTGATAAATCAGACTCTTTGTCGGACTTAGAAAAAGTCTTTAGTTTTGTTCCACGTGAAAAAATTTATTTTGTTTTAAATAAGAGTGACTTGATAAGCGAGAGAAAACTTTTAATTGATGAATTAAAATTAAAAAAAATGAGATTTATAGAAATATCGGCTAAAGAATCAACAAATATAAGGAATTTACTAATTAGCTTGCTTACCTTTTTCGTCAATAGAAACTCTGTTGACTCAGACGAGAGCGTGCTCACAACCGAGAGACAAGTTAATTTAGTTAAAGATGGCATCAAGGCAATCGAAAGGTCAAGGCTATTGTTTGCAAATAGCGATCACATAGAGCTTGTTACAATAGAGCTTAGATTTTTTTTAGAGGTCATATCAAAAATAACAGGAGAAATACATAATGAGGATATTTACGACATCCTTTTTTCAAAATTCTGCATTGGCAAGTAGTTTCACGTGAAACTATTCCTAAAAAAACCAATAATTACAGTAGTTTATGACAAAATCTTTTTTTATCAACAATTATCCACATAATGTTGATACTTAAAAAAGATTTTTATTTTGAAATTGTTAAATTCTAATAAATAATTTAGTATAATAGAGGAGTTAGATGAATTATGATTATTTTACTAAGCAAACTCAATGAACTTTTAGGCGAAGTACTTGATATAAATCAAGCTAGTGACGCTTTGACGATGATTGGACTAGAGGTTGAAGAGATTAAAGAAGTTTCATGTTCAGAGCTTAGTGATAAGATAGTCGTAGGTAAAATTTTGTCTATTGAAGATCACCCTAATGCAGATAGATTAAAATTATGCAAAGTTGATATTGGTAGCGAAACACTAAGTATTGTTTGCGGGGCAGATAATATTAAAACTAATGATTTAGTCCCTGTCGCACAGGTTGGAACAAATTTCAAACAGAGTAATAAATTTCCAGAAGGATTAAAAATAAAAAAAACTAAAATTCGAGATGTAGAATCTTTTGGAATGCTATGTTCCTCGGAAGAACTAGGTCTTAATTATGATTCAGATAATGGTATTTTTATCCTACCATTAGATTTTGTTATTGGATCTAGCCTAAAAAGTATTAAAGAAATAGAAGATTTTATTTTAGACATATCTATTACACCAAATCGTGGAGATTGTCTAAGCTATCATGGAATTTTAAGAGATCTTTCTGCAGTTTTAAAAAAGGATTTCCAAGATCCTATTTTAAATTATAACTCTAAAGATAAAGCTAGAGTCGCTCATCTAGATGGCCTTTCGGCTATAATTAATTCCGACGAAGTTCTAAGGTATTCATTAATAAAGATTGAAAATGTCGAAGTTAAAGAATCACCCTTTTGGTTAAAGAATTTTTTAGCGAAAATGAATATGAGCTCCGTTAACAACGTCGTTGATTCAACAAATCTTTTTATGTTTTTAACTGGTCACCCTATACATGCTTTTGATCTAGATGAGGTAAAAGGAAACATTGTAATTTCTAACACTGTAGAGGGTTCACTTGAGACGTTGAGCGATGAAACTAAATCAACTAAAGGGCACTTAATTATTTCTGATTCAGAAGGGCCCCTGGCTTTTGCAGGAATTATTGGCGGCAAAAGATCTAGCGTAAAGGAGAAAACAAAAAATCTCTTAATAGAATGCGCATCTTTTATTCCGAGCACTATTAGAAAAAGCTCTAAAAAGCTTAATATATCTACTGATTCGTCCTTCCGATTCGAAAGAAGAGTGTCAGAGTTTAGAATTGATAGTGCGTTAATTTTTGCTGCAAGTTTAATAGGGTCAGTTTGCGGTGGGAATATTTCTTCTGAATATATTGATACATTTCATGATATTGAATTTAGAAATAGGAGAGAACCAATTAAATTAAATTTATCAAAGGTATCAAAAATACTCGGTGTACAGGTTAAAGATTCTGATATTATTAGTATTCTGAGTTCCTTATCAATAAAAATGTTGCCAAAAAAAGATAAAGACAAGAGCAGCTTTTTTGTTGTTCCAGAATACAGATTTGACTTGGAAACTGATCATGACTTAATCGAGGAAGTTGCTAGGATTAGGGGTCTGGATTCTATTCCGTCAATCCTTCCACAAGTTTCAATTCGACCCAAAATGAAAAATCCCATGCAGGATCTGAGTGAAATTGTCGTAAAATCAAGAGAAGCTTTTGCTGCGGAAGGGTTTTCAGAAGTTGTTAATTTTAGTTTTACTGATGACTTAAATATCTTTCCAGACCGTAAAAAAGTTGAGATAATGAATCCATTATCACAGGATGCAAAGTTTCTAAGGTCAACTTTGTTGCCTTCTTTGCTCAAGAATGCACTATATAATTTTAATCACAAGGATGATGTTTTTAAGATTTTTGAGATAGGAAATGTATTTTCTGAGGATCAAAATATATTACAAACTATGGAAATAGCTGCGATTTCTTCATTGTCTCCTTCAGACTTACTTTGGAAAAAAGATAGTGAGACTTTTTTTGATATAAAAAATTCTATTTTTAATTATTTTAAAGCTATTAATATAGATTTGGACAATATTAATTTAACCTCGTCACTTGACGATTCATATGGTCAGCTTCTTCATCCAGGAAAGTCAGCAATTATACAGTTCAACAATGTAGATTTAGGCTTCTTAGGTGAAATTCATCCTGAATTATTAGCTGATTATGGCATTAAAAAGGGACTGATTGCTTTTAGCCTATCATTAAGCAAAGCAGCTAATTGCTTGGCTAAAGATAAGAGATTTAACTCTTATTCCAGTTTTCCTGTTGTTCAAAGAGACTTATCTTTAGTTCTTAATAAAAATATCGAATCTAAGATAATTTTAGATTTAATAAATAATTTTGATTCACCTATAGTTAAGGAAGGTTTTGTTTTTGATGTTTTCGAGAATCCTAAGTTAGGCCATGAGAAAAAAAGCCTTTCTTTGTCAGTTCTTTTCGGATCTTCCGAAAGAACGCTTGAAGATAGTGAAGTAACAAAAGTCCTGGATAATATTTTAATTAAAATTAAAAAAGAGGTTGATGTAGAAATCAGGGGTTAATTATGACAAAAAAAGATTTAGCCAATATTTTGCACAAAACATTAGGCATCAACTTAAATGAAGCATCCAAAATTGTGGACAAATTCTTCCAAATAATTATTAAGAATTTAGTGAACGGGGAAGATGTTAAGCTACCAAAATTTGGCTCTATTAAAATACAAAATCGTAAACCAAGAAAAGGAAGGAATCCTACTACAGGTGAACCAATTGATATTGCAGAGAGGAAAGCCATTATATTTAGGCCTAGTAAAATTCTTAAGCAAAAATTAAATAGTAGCAGTGACTCAAATGAATAAATTCTTTGGCTTTATAAGGTTAAATTTTTTTTCAGGTTTGATAATTTTTGTTCCTTTTATCCTCACTATATACTTGGTTCTTGAAACTGGAAAATGGCTTAATTCTTTTGTGGGACTTACTCCAGCAAGGTTTATTCAGCTTCCACCATCAACTGCGCCTTTATTGTCTGAATTAATACTTTTTATTATTGCACTATGTTTTTTCGTATTAATAATAACAATTTTTGGTTTAGCAACAAAAAATCTTTTAGGGAAAGTTTTGGTGGGATTTGGGGAAAAGACAATTTCTAAAATCCCTTTAGCTAATGCTGTTTTTACAACAACTAAGCAGATTTCTAAGATTATTTTTACTGAGGGCGAGAAAGAAAAAAATGTTGTTTTAGTTGAGTACCCTAGAGTTGGAGTTTATTGTTTAGGTTTCGTAACTCAGAATATCGAATCCCAAGGCATGGATAAACTACCAGTATTCATACCTACTTCACCTAATCCAAGCTCAGGGTTTTTAGTCTTCTTCAAGAATGAAGACATAAAGAGATTGGATATTTCTGCAGATGATGCCTTTAAGTTAATCCTTTCTGGAGGACTTGCACTAAATGATCAGGGATTTGCATCAAAATTTAAGTTCTAATTTTGATAAGCACTTAGTAAGAAATCAAAAAATTGTAATAGGTGTTTCTGGCGGAGAAGATTCCGTCGCTTTGTTAACTTTATTAATTAACTCAGAACTCAATTTGCAAATTACAGTCTGTCATTTTAATCATTTATTAAGAGGCGATTCTTCCTTTAATGATGAAATTTTCGTTAAAGAGTTATGCAAAAAGCACTCATTAAAACTCTATACGAAGAGGCTTAATATTCTAAGAGCATCTAGTTTAATAAAAAAAGGGATAGAAGAAACTTCTAGAATTTTTAGGCGTAAGTTTTTCGAGGAAATTCTATATAAGTCAAAATCTTCCTTAATTTTATTAGCTCACCATTCTAATGATCAAGTTGAAACTTTTTTTATGCGTTTGCTTAGAGGAGCATCACTAAAAGGTTTAGAATCAATGAAGATCCTTGATTATCCGTATTATCGACCTTTGTTGGGCTCAACAAAAGAGATGATAAGGTCTTACTCAATAGAAAAAAAAATCGAATGGGTCAATGATTCTAGCAATTCTGATGACAGATACACTAGAAATAATATTAGGAAGAATTTAATACCATTATTGAGCAGAATTAATCCTAATTTAACTACCACTATCTCTAGAACTATCAAAATGATTGCCGATCAGAATCTTTTTACGCAACAACATATAAGTAATCTAAGCAATATAATAATTAAACCAATATCAAATTATGAATTCACCATTAAGTTATATGACTTTAATGAGTTGACTAGTTTCGAGAAAAGTGAAATCTTATATTCTTTTTTTTCGAAGAAAATTAATAGTGATAATTTTATAAGCTATCAAAATATTAGAGATTTAATTAGTTTAGCAGAATCACCCAAAGCCTCAGCAGAATTTTACTTAACACAAAATATCAAAGCCGAAAAAGGATATGGTTATTTGCTTTTACAAATCGGAGTTCAAAATTCAAAAAAAATTAATTTTCAGATTTCCAAAGAAGGCTCATGGGAAAGCAATGATTTGTTTGTTACGGTTAAAAAAGATAATTTTGAAGAGGACGTAGATTATAAATTTTTTAATTTAACATTTCCTGACTCAAATATTAGAGTAAGAAACTACCAAGATGGCGATAGGATAAGACTTAAAGGACAACGCTCTAAAAAGCTTAAAGATATTTTCATTGCTAAAAAGGTCCCAAAGTTTTTAAGGTACAAACTCCCTGTCTTTGAAGTAAGCGGAGAAATTTTTTATATTTACGGCCTAAAAATTAATTCCGACTTTCAAGCAAATCCTTCTGATAAGGAGTCAATTGGCATTGCTGTGAAAAGCAATAACTTAGAACAACTTATCAATGAAGTTAATTTTTAGCTAATTTATAAAAACTTATAGTACTGTTAAGTGTTTCTTTTTTTAAGATTTTTAAATTATTTTTTTCCCCATTCTTTTCCACTTCATGATCTCTAGATATTGGGTAGCACAATAAGCAAAGACCTTCATTTGATAAAAGTATTTTAATTATTGAAAATAATTGGCTCATAGTTATTAATACTTCATGCCTGCCAATTTTTCTCTGATAATTTTCAGGTAATTTTCCATTTCCGATTTGATAGTATGGCGGATTGGAGATGATGATATCAAAAGTACCTTCTTCAAAAATGCTAATTATATTTTTTATGTCTTGATGATGTGTTCGAATTTTTTTACAGCCATTTAGAAACACATTTTCTTTCAGTGCTGAATAAGCTTCATTTTCTATTTCAATAGCATCAATAGATTTGACATCAAAGTTTTTTTCAATAAATATAGAAATCAAACCTGAGCCTGCACCCAGCTCTAGTATTGTCTTATTCTCTAGGTTCTCGTTTATAAAAGAACAAAGATTAATTGAATCTGAATTAATTTTATTCTCAAGGTTTTTTTCTTCAATTTTAAATTTTTTTATGTCTATTTTTCTAAACATTTATTCTATTAGCTTGAAACCACTCCTTAAGTATACGAAGTTCCTGATTTTCCAAGTGATTTCTAATAAAATTCTTGGCATTTGGTATATATTTCATATATCTTGGTTTATTGTCTCTATACTTAAGTCTAGAAAAGATTCCAATTATCTTCATGTTACGTTGAACCGAAAAATAAGCAATTTCTATCTTTAATTTTTCCAGGTCTTCTTTTGTCAGCTTACGAAAATATTTAATAAGCATGTCTTTTAGCTCTCTACTTATTGGTCGCCGTACATCTTCAATAATAGAAGATAAATCATATGATGAAGAGCCTAAAAGCGCGTCTTGAAAATCAATTAAGCCTATTTTTTTATCAGCCCTTTTTATTAAATTGTCAACGTGAAAATCTCTTAAAACCAAAGTTCGATTCTTAGTACAAATTTTTTTATAGAGTTTTTTAAGATTTAATTCAAATGAAAAAATAGAGTCTTTATCCAGTTTTTTTCCAAGATGTTCTTGAAGGTACCATTCAAAAAAAAGCGAAGTTTCTTTCAACTGTTCATTTATTGTATATTTTTTTAATCCTTTTATTGTCGGGGCAGTTTTGCCTTTATTGTTTAGTACTGATAAAACTTCAAGTGCATTTTTGTACATAGTCTTTTCATTTTTTTTATTTAAGATTTTAGAAAAAGTATCTTCACCAAAGTCTTCTAATAGCATGAGGCCATTTAAGATGTCTTTTTTGTAAATTTTAGGTGCGGTAAGTCCATAATTTAAAAGAATTTTATCAATTTTGACAAAAGAGGTTAATTTTTCATTAGTTCTTGGGTCAGCATCCATCAAGAGTAGCTTTTTATTTTGAATTCTATAATATTTTCTAGGAGAAGCATCGCTTTTTATTTTAATTAAAGATTTAAAAGTAATATTTTCACTTTCAAGGAATGAGCCTATTAGATTCTTTCTGTGTAATGTGTAATCAGAACTTAGGGACATAAATATAATAATATTGTATAATACTATATCGAACTTTAAAGGAGTATAGTATGAGCGACAGTATATATAAAAACGATATATCAAAGTTCATGGGACAATTGAAGGACGCAGTTCCTGAGCTAAATGATTCCTGGATGGACTACCATAATGAGGTTTTCAAAGAGGGAAAAATTAGCAAGAAAGATAAACAGCTTATTGGTTTAGCTTGCGCACATATGACTAGTTGCCCTTATTGTATTAGATCTAGAACTAAGTTGGCTCTCGTAGCTGGAGCTACAGCCGAAGAAATTGCAGAGACTGTTTTTATCGCAATGAGACTTGCAATAGGTCAGCCATATGCTTACAGTAGCATTGCGCTAGAGAATTTTGATAAAATGAAAAACAAAGAAAGCGTTACCGAAGGTAGTTTCTTTAGCAAGAATATTACTCCACAGATAAAAGATTTCCACGAGCATAGTGGTACTATGTTTGAAAAATTCTCTGTATTTAATGAAAAAGTATATGAGGACGGCCATTTATCAAAAAAATTAAAAAAAGGCCTTATGGGTCTAGCTTGTGCGATACTAGCAAAATGCGCATGGTGTATTAGAAGTTGTATTAGAGACGGAATCCAAGAAGGCGTCACTAAGGAAGAGATTACTGAAGCAATTAACATAGCTATGGTGATGAATGCAGGCGCTTGTTGGGCCCATGCTGGAATAACTATGGAAGTAGTTGATCAGTCTTTGTCTAAAACCAAGTAATTTTAGATAATTATGAAATTTAGATTAAATAGGTATTTGTCACTTTGTGGCGTAGCCTCAAGAAGAAAAGCAGAGTTATTAATTGAATCTGGTGAAATCATAGTTAATGGAAAAGTAGAATTAAGACTTCAAAAAGTAATAGACACTGAAATTGACAAAGTTTTTTTTAAAGACGAGGAGATTTTTCCTCAAAATTTTGAATACTACAAGATGAACAAACCAAGATTTTGCCTTACAACTATGGCAAAAGATGAAAAAAGAAAAACCGTGCAGGATCTTTTGCCAAAATCTACAATTAAGCTTTTTCCCATTGGTAGGTTGGATTATGATACCGAAGGCTTGCTCCTTTTTACAAATGATGGAGAGACTGCTCATCGAATCTCGCACCCCAGTTTTTTGATACAAAAAACATATTTGGCTTATTTAAATGGTAAGGTTAGCGATACTTTTTTTCAAAAAATGAGAAAGGGAGCTAATTTAAAAGATGGCTTTCTGATGCCAGAGAAGCTTGATTTGCTTAATTCGACCAGCGACGAGACTTTAGTCAAAATAGAAATACACGAGGGAAGAAATCATATTGTTAAGAACTTTTTCAAATATTTTGGTAAAGAAGTTAAAAAGCTAAAAAGGATTAGCGTTGGACCTATAAAATTAGGAGAATTAGATTCAGGAAAAATCATTAAATTAGATTATAATGAATTAGAAGACTTAAAAAAATTAATGTCTTAGGTAGGTAAGAATTTGTTCGTAACTTTTGAAGGAATTGAGGGGTCTGGAAAGTCTACCCAAATCAAAATTCTCAAAAAGGCTCTACAAAAAATACACTTTGATGTAGAGCTTACCAGGGAGCCTGGTTGGGGGAAAATAGGTAAGCTTATCAGGACAATTATCCTGGATATTGAAGATCTTGATTTGCACCCTTTTTCAGAGGTTTCTCTTTTTTGTGCAGACAGAGCACAGCATGTGAAAGAATTCATTAAGCCAATGCTGAACAAAGGCAAAATAGTTTTGTGTGATAGATATTATGATTCTACTATTGCATATCAAGCACATGGTAGGGGTCTTAATTTAGACTTAATCAAGAATATGGCAAACGCATCAACTTTAGGTGTCTACCCGAATGTAACAATTTTATTAGATATTTCAGTTAATACGGCACTCAGTAGAATTGTTGAAAGGCCAGGAAGAAACAAGATAGATGATGAATCTTTTGAGTTTCATTCGCGAGTCAAGAAGGCTTATCTTGGAATAGCTGAAAAATCTTCATGTGTTCATATAATTAACGGAGAAGAAGATGAACTAGTAGTTCATGAAAATATTAAAAAATGTCTATCAAGTAATTTTAGTATTTTCTCTAGACTTTAATGATTATGTTAGATGAAGAAATAGTAGAATTCCATCT
>Ga0209140_1000242_pt1 | contig 32051 bp, 27 predicted proteins | sample SaaInlV_120m_DNA_3_FD_184666 | JGI IMG/M metagenome (GOLD analysis project Ga0209140, IMG submission 184666) | Marine microbial communities from expanding oxygen minimum zones in the Saanich Inlet - Saanich Inlet SI073_LV_100m_DNA (SPAdes) (version 2) | ecosystem: Environmental > Aquatic >... | reverse complement strand
GATGGCTTGCCAACCATAATCATGTAACTCAATATCTATTAAATCAACTGCTAATATATCACCAACTTCTGCTTCTTCTACATAAACAGGGCCCGTAAGTGGATGAATTGGTCCAAAGTCTATATTGATGAGGTCTATTAGTTCGGCTTTTTTATGAAGCTGACCATCAGATGCTTCATTTGTTATCGCTTTTATGACTGCACCAGATGAAACCTTTAATACTGGGGGAATCAGTTTACTAAATTTATTATGTTTCTTATCTGCAGATAAAATATAGTCTGGCTTAATAGTTGTATCTTCAGTACAAGACCACATCCCCATCAATAAAGTCATTATAATTATTTTTTTCATTATTATTCCTTCACCTTAAAATAAAAAGGCCTCTAACGAGGCCTTTTTATTATTAATCACTTTAAGTGTATTTATTATTCGCCTTCTGGTATTGGAAAGGTAACAACAGTATCATCCGCAATCGCATTCCCATCAGCATCAACCAATCCTACCCTATCTAAAGGAAGTTCACTTGTTTTATTATAATGTCTCATATCAGTAAGTCGATGTCCTTCTAAAAACAAGGAATACCTTTTCTCATGAAGAATGCGGTCAACAGCATTACTAGCATTTGTACCAGTATAATCAGCGACACCTGCTGCTGTACGAATAGTATTTAGAATACCTTCTGCAGCTGAATAATTACCATTACCTACATATACCTCGGCCTGTAGCAATTTTAATTCTTCAGATCTCATAATTGGAACGGGATCGTAGGAACCAAAATACAAAGTTGGCGCAAGATTACTGACTAATCCATCGTAGGTAACTGTATTCTCACGAACGAGAATATTATTTGTCACTCTGGCATCGCCAGAATCTGCATCCGTTAAAAATGTAGGATGTACCATAAGTTTAAGCGTAGCAGCATTTGGATCTTCATACATTTGGTTATCGCCATCATTTGCACCTGAACTAAATACGTGATAAACACCTACATTAGCATCAGCATTCATCCAGTCTGCGATAGCCGTTAATGCCGTTTGAGCAGCGCTCCAGTCATCTTGCAATACCGCAGCTCTAGCTCTTAGACCACGATTGAAGTGCGCAAAAGTTGAAGCAGTATTAAATCCATCAAAACCGCTAGACAGACTAAAACAAAATTGGATACCATCAGAATCGTCATCACAATCTTCGGCAGCATTAAGACTGGCCAGACCTGCATCAAGCAGGCTTTCAATTTCTGCAAGGGTTTCAGCTTTTGTTGCAATAGGGGTTGCTGTTACACCATCATAATTTGTTCTAGCGCCATTAGTATCTGTAAGATTTAAAACTCGCATCAAACAATATGCCTGAACCGTTTTTGCAAACCCTATTGCTCCTGCATCTGCATCGGGGCTATTAATAATTGTTTGACAATTTTTAATAACCTTGTAATTCGCCGCCCATGGAGTGTAGCATAAAAATCCACCCCCATCAATAGGCCCTCTGAGAAGCTCACCCGTGTATCTTGGGTCAGCTGGCTCTAGGTAGTAGGCTTCTCTTCCCACTACTAATAGATCTCTGATGTAAACCCCAAATCCCGAACGCATCTGTGCTTCGGCACCTGTTACCAATGATTGTATAGTTGCAGTATCATCAGTTGGGTTATTTGGATCTGGAAAATCCAGATCTTCACACCCTGTCCAAAATAGTACTAGTACCATTGGCAGGAGTCTCATTATTGTTTTTCTTTTGATTGTTTTCATCATTATTTCCTTCCTGGATTAAAATCCCATTGATAGAGTTAAATATAAACTTTTTGAGAGTGGATATGGATTCGTATCAACAGAACCACCCACAGCTTCATTTCCAAACTGACTGACCTCAGGACTTAGGCCTGAATAGTCAGAATTCATCCACCAATTTCTGGCAGATACACCCACTTGAAGATAGCTGACGCCATATCCTTCAGTCATACTGCCAGGTAAAGTATAATTCAGGCTCAGGTCTCTTAATGCCATATAACTTGTAGACTCAACATAAGGCTGTGTCACCGCACCTAAACCACCAAGCCTGGCCCCGCCATTTTCTTCATAATCAACTGTAGTCCCACCTAGGTCATAAATCAAGTTTGCTAGATTAATAGCATGACCACCTTCTTTTTTATCTATAAGAAATGAAAGTGCAAATGGCCCAACAGTGAATGAGTTTCTAAATGACATACGGTAGTCTGGATTTTCATCTCCTAACACATCAGGATTATCTGGGTCACCCTCACTTCCAATGATCGAGGTCGGTGAATACCCTTCTTGTATTCGATAGGTTCCTAAAAAGGTAGCAAAACCACCAAAGTTATAAGCTGGAACGTTTAACTTTGTTACTTTTGACTCATTTGTATAATAGGTCATATGAAAATTCCAATCTAATCCGCCAACAGAAACAAGTTTTGTTGGATTCAAACCAAGAGCAAACTCCATTCCTTTGGTCTCCATTTCTCCGCCATTTTCCCATGCGTAGGAAGCTCCAGAAGAAGATGGTAGGTCAACATATAATATCAAATCTTCTATACTTTGGTTATACATAGTTGCTTCAACAGTTGCTAATCCTTCCATCATCGAAAAATCCACACCGAATTCTAGTTCGGTTGTACGTTCTGGTTTTATATCCGGGTTACCTTTTGTAGAGGAAGCAACAAGACCATTAATGCCACCAATATTTGCTGAAGACATTGTGGTATATTTTGCATTTGCTTGAGGCATATTCCCTGTCTGTCCATAAGCACCACGAAGCTTTAGGTTATCAAATAAACCAGCGAACTCACCGAATTGGTATGAACCCGCTGCTTTAGGGTACCACTCTTTTGTTTCAGTATCTCCCAGAGTACTGGACACATCACCACGCATACTGAAAGCCAGATATATATTATCACCAACAGTTACTTCTTCCTGGAAGAATTGTCCACGGTCCTGACGTTTTTTACGATCATGGTAGACTGCCTGTGAACTCGCATTATCTACGTTCGTCTGAGTTGGGATCATCCCTTTTGCATGAACAAATACCGAGTTCCAATCATAAGTCTCATACTGCAGACCTGCTGTACTATTAAAACTCATACTTGACATCTTCATTTTATGTATAACATTCAGAGATAAGTTAGTATTTAAGTTATCTGTGGTTGTCATGACCGACTGACCAGGCTCAGAATTTGGTGATTCAATCTGCAGAAAAGGCGGAATGAAAACTTGATTTTCCTGATTATAAAAATCAGCACCCCCAACAGCTAAAAATCTAAGGTCCTGATTCGATGACCTAAAAAGATTGTAATCAAATGTCATAGAGCCTAAAGCTCTGTTAGTAACTTCATTGTTGACAAAGTATTCTGCCGTTTCCAGCGGATTGGATGGATTGAAATGATTTATCGGGAAAGAACCATCATCATTTTGTCTAATGTCTATAAAACTTGGAGTAAAACCAATGGAAAATCCTAAGGTCATATTCGTATTATCATTGCCTGTAACTCCACGATTTGCTTCAGAACGAATCAAGTTTGTTGAAACTGATACCTTTGCTTTTTCGCTTAAACGGTGATCAACATTCATACGGCCAGACAGTTTTTTGTAACCCGTATTATTAATGATTCCGGCTTCATCCATATACTGTCCACCAAGGTAAAACTGGGTACTTTCATCCCCGCCAATTACACTCAAAGTATGTTCTGTTAATTGACCTGTTTGACCATACAACTCTTGTTCATAGTCAATGTCACGACCTAACCAATTTTGTTCAAATGTAGAGAAAAAATCGGTATCAAAAGCACCGATAGAAGCAAGATTTGCAGGTGGCTCAAATGCAAATGTGCTATCAGGGTATAAAGCTACAAAAGCTGCCTCTGCTGCCGCTTCCCCTTCAGCATATGCTGCATCGTATACATCTACGGCAACTTTCATCTCATCGGTTCCTCCCGACATTCCATATTGTGACCCAGTACCAAATTGTCCATATGCTTCTTCAAAAGTTTCAAATTTCCGATGTCCCATTTTTCTGAGCAACTCAGATTGGCCAGTCTTTGTAGAAAAATTAAATTTTGTTTTTCCGCCTTTACCACGTTTTGTTCTAATAATAATAACTCCATTAGAAGCTTTTGCTCCATAGACCGCTGCAGCACTAGCTCCCTTAAGAACCTCAATGCTTTCAACATCATTTGGATTAATGTCGCCAATACGATTAGTTGGCTGGCCTTGGGGTCTTGTACTACCGGCACCTGTGGCAGCTGTTACAACATCAATTCCTGATTGATTAGCATCATTATTAACAACAACTCCATCTATTACGTAAAGAGGTTGTGTGCTTCCTGTTAAAGTCGATTGACCGCGCAAGTTTACATTCGTACCACCGCCTGGGGCTCCAGTATTTCTGCGAATATTAACACCTGCAAACTGACCGCTTAATGCTTGGTCAATAGTTTGAGTGGGAGCATTTACTAGATCATCTCCGGAAACAGATGCAACAGCATTCGCAGCATTTCTTCTTTTTACGGTACTAACAAGGCCTGTTACAATTACTTCATCTTGCCTTAAAACATCTGGTTCCATAACAAAGTTGGTTGCACCACCGCTTGTTGTTACTTCTTGGGTCTTATAACCCATGTAAGCAATAACAACCGTTACATTATCATCAACATCCAATTGATAAGAACCTGTTACATCCGTTGTTGTCCCAACAAATGTACCTTTAACAAAAACCTGTGCACCTATTAAGGGATCACCTGTTTCACTATCGGTTACCTTGCCAGACATTGTTTCTGTCTGCGCAGATAAAAGCATTCCTGTAAAGAAGCATAGAATGGCAATTGGTTTAAGCTTTCGCATAAAACCTCCTTGATTGTTTATTTTCAAAATCGAAATTGGTTATAGGTTATAGTGCGCGTAGGACGATCGTATCATAGTAATTATCTGACTCCCCGCCCCCTTTTCCCTAAAAACCTATACCTAAAATTGAATAGACTCCGCGGGAAAGTCAAGAAGTAAAACCTAAGGTTAAGTAGACGATATGCCCCTTCTCATAAATGATTTAGGTGACCAAGGTAAAAAATCAAATGAGACTACTTTAAAGGTAACATTTAAATTCATTAAATATTTTTCCGTTTTTCTTTCGTACCCCATTACAAAAAATGTAATTTTCCCACTGCTTTTGAGCAATAATTAATATTTTTTGATCCGGTAGCTCAGTTGGTAGAGCAGTGGCCTTTTAAGCCATTGGCCGTGAGTTCGAGTCTCACCCGGATCACAAAAAAACCCTATCTTTTTTGATGGGGTTTTTTATTCTAAATTGAATAAATGAACCGAATGGCGTTTTATAATGAATTTCGCCATTCATTAATGTAAAGAGAACTTTTTTGATTACAACTAATAATATTGCTATGCAGTACGGCTCAAAACCCCTTTTTGAAGATATTTCCATTACATTTTCTAAAGGGAATAAATATGGACTTATCGGAGCCAATGGGTCCGGAAAATCTACCTTCATGAAAATTTTAACTGGAGAAGTTGACCAAACTTCCGGCTCGGTAAAAATTGATCCAAATGAACGTGTCGCAAAATTAAATCAAGACCATTACGCCTATGAAAAAATTATTATTTCAGATTGCGTCATTATGGGACATACTGAATTATGGAAAGTAAAAGAAGAACGAGATAGAATTTATTCACTTCCCGAAATGTCTGAAGACGAAGGAATGAGGGTTGCCGATTTAGAGGTGGAATTCGCCGAAATGGACGGATATATGGCAGAATCCCATGCCGGTGATTTACTTCTGGGTGTGGGCATTCCTCTCGAGCAACATGATAAACCTATGAGTACCCTAGCACCAGGAATGAAACTTCGTGTTTTACTTGCTCAAGCTCTATTCGGAGAACCTGGGATTTTACTATTAGATGAGCCAACTAATAATTTGGATATCAATACAATAAGATGGTTGGAGGAAATTTTAAATTCGCGTAATAGTACCATGATTATAATTTCCCACGATCGCCATTTTTTAAATAGTGTGTGTACACACATGGCTGATTTGGATTATGGTGAACTTCGATTATACCACGGAAACTATGATGATTTTATGACTGCAGCAACCCAAGCACGTGAAAGATTGATTCTAGATAATGCTAAGAAGAAAGCGAAAATCGATGAATTACAGTCCTTTGTAAAACGATTTTCAGCCAATGCATCCAAAGCTAAACAAGCAACATCTCGTGCGAATCAGATTAGCAAAATAAAATTAGATGATATTAAAAATTCAAGTCGTGTTTATCCTTTCATTCGATTTCAACAACATTCCAAGGTATTTAATAAAGCGTTGAATGTGATAGATTTGGACAAAGGATATGATACGCTTTCCGTGTTAAAAAAATTCAATATCACAATCGAAGCCGGGGAAAGGCTTGCCATCATTGGACCTAATGGAATTGGAAAGACTACACTATTAGGTTGTTTGGTAGATGACCTTCCACTAGATAGCGGTGTTGTAAAATGGTCCGATAATGCTGTGATTGGATATTTTGCTCAAAATCATAGCCAAGATTTTAATTCAAATTTGTCACTCGTGGACTGGATGTCTCAATGGAGTCAAAAAGGAGATGATATGCAAACGATTCGTGGAACGCTTGGACGATTATTATTTTCACAAGATGATATTAATAAACCGGTTCGTGTTTTATCCGGTGGCGAACAGCGTCGTATGTTATTTGGGAAAATAATTTTACAACGTCCAAATGTGATTATAATGGATGAACCCACAAATCACTTAGATATGGAATCTATCGAATCTCTTAATTTGGCTCTAAGTGGATTTGAAGGAACTATAATTTTCGTGAGCCATGATCGGGAATTTGTTTCATCATTAGCTACGCGTATTATCGAATTAACTGAAACCAAAATCAAGGAGTACAGTCGCGGGTATGATGATTACCTTCACAGTTTAGGTGTTGAATAAAAACGCCAATTTGAATTTCTTGATTTTAAAATAATTCAAATTTAAATCCTTTAAGAAATACAAAATACCGAGCTTTAAAAAAACCGTGAATTAGATACTACCCTTAAGATATCAAATGGAATTCTTGTCAATCATTGGCGATTCCTTATGATGTACTCTTTATGAGAACCAATTTATCATCTTATTTAAACCGGAATCCGGTGTATTATTTATTTTATTCGATAGTCCCACCCACATGAATATGAGAAAAATTAGGAAATCGATTGGAGATGAGTTGGTTGTGGAAGGATAATGATGTTTTTTAGATCAAGTCCAATTTATAAAAAAGAAAAGCCCCGGTTAATTAACCGAGGCTTCTTTGATTTTCCCTATTGGGAGCCTATTTGCGACGTGTTTTACGACGCTGACGGCTAGCCCGCGGATCGTTCCGCAAAGCTTCAATCCTGGCATTCCTTTTAATACGTCGGACAGTTTTCTTTCGAGCTTCTCGTTTCGTATCACTAGGTTTTTCATAAAAGGATCTTGTCCGAACTTCCCGAAGGACGCCGGCCCGTTCCCACATCTTTTTAAATCGACGTAAGGCACGTTCAAATGATTCTTTTTCTTTTACCTGGACCTCAACCACGTTAATCACCTCCAAAGTGTAGTTTGTGGTTATTCAATTAAATTATTTTTGCTTCAAAAAAGCCGGCAATTTTACCGGTTTGACACACCACTTACAAGGATTAAACCATAGATGCAAATTCTTCAATCGTGAGAGATTCCGGTCGACGGGTAAAATCAATCTTTTCTTTTAATGAATCTGGGAAATCCCATCCCTTTAAAGTATTCCTTAACATTTTTCGTCTTTGTGAAAAAGCAGTCGCAACCAATTTATTAAATCTTCCATATTTTTCATCTGAAACTATTGGAATTTCTTTTTTGGTAAATCGAATTATAGCAGAATCTACTTTAGGTTTTGGGATGAATACGTCCGGTGGGATTGTAAAACAATATTCCATATTTAAATAAGCACCAACAACAATAGTAAATCGCCCATAAGCTTTTGTGCCAACCTTTGCGGATAATCTTTCTGCCACTTCTTTTTGCATCATAATAAATGCGTCACCCCAATAGTCTAATTGCTCAATGAGCCAAAAAATAATGGGAGAAGTTATATTGTAAGGAATGTTTCCTATAACTCGAACCGGGTTTTTAATGGGAATATTTTCAATTTCCTGAAGGAGAATATCGCCATGAACTACATGTAATCCTTTTAAAGATTCTCGATTTTGTAAATACTCAATGAGCATGGGATCAATTTCTATGGCTGCCATTTCATCAACATACGGAAAGATTCGTTCTGTTAGAGCACCTTCTCCCGGGCCAATTTCAAGAATGGAATCTGTCTCTTTTGGGTCAATGGTACGAGCAATACGATCTAAAAGATTTCCATCGGCAAGAAAATTTTGCCCCCACTTTTTTCGGAATGGATGGTTTGTTCTTTTAGTCATTGATGTTCGATCTTTTGCAATTATAGGATTTTATTCTGAAATCTGAAAGAGGCTTGATGCATTCTCTGTGGTTTTTTCTGCAATCAATTCCAAAGAGACTCCGTGGATTTCTGCTAATTTCTCGGCTACAAATCTTGTTCGTCCCGGCTCATTTGGTTTTCCTCGGTGAGGTACCGGACTTAAATAGGGTGAATCTGTTTCAACTAAAATTCTATCTAACGGTAACTCTTTTGCCACTTCCGGCAAATGGCTATTCTTAAAGGTAAGATTCCCTGAAAAAGAAATATAATATCCCAAATCTAAAAAAGCATTTGCGGTTTCCAGATTACTGGAAAAACAATGGGCTACACCGCGAACATTTGGAAATTCTTTCAAAATTTTAATCATATCTTGATCCGCATCTCTATTATGAAAGATGATTGGTTTATTTAACTCTTGAGCGATCTCCATTTGGGTGCGAAATACATCTTTTTGAATTTCCGGATCGGATATATTCCTGAAATAATCCAAGCCCATCTCTCCCACGGCCACCATGGAATCGAAAGTCATGAGGTCATAAATCTGATCTACAAAATCTTCCGGAGCATCTTTCGCATCATGGGGATGAACCCCGACAGAGGCAAAAATATTATCGTGCGTTTCTCCCAACAAGAGACATTCTCGGGCATCTTCCATATTGGTTGCCACACAAATAAAGCGGTTTACGCCTAACTCTTCAGCACGTTTAAGTACATCCGAAAGGTTATTTTTTAAATCTTTATAAAAAAGATGGCAATGAGTATCAGTTAGCATTTTGTTATTTCTTCTTGTAAAATGGTAGGCAAACCTAAATTGATTTAATAACTATCACGACTATGAATTTTCAAAAAATACTATTTTTATTTTTCCACATTTCTATTGGGATATCTTCATCATTGAAAGATGGCGATACGCTAATTGTCCATCCCATCACCTGGGAAACACCCTCTCCGGAAGGCTGGGGAGCACAATATAAACAAAACATTTTATTTCCAGATTCTGATGAATCTTGGGCCAAAATCATCATGATGCAAACATTGAAATGTGATTCTGCAACGAATGGCGATAAATACCCCTGTGGTGAATGGGACTATATCTGGAATACTTTTGTGGATGATCGAGTGGGTGATACAACCGAATCCTATTCGATCGGAAGTTTTGTAACACCGTATGGCAAGCGACTCATAATGGGTGGCGAAAATGGCTGGCAATGGACCTACGATATGACAGATTATGCCCCAATCTTGAAAGGGGAACGATTTGTAACTGTGGGCAATAACCAGGAATTATTGGATTTAAAATTTCTTTTTATCAAAGGAAAACCAACGCGGAATATTCTGAAAGTTGAAAATATTTATCCTTATGGACATCACAAATATGGCGAATTATCGGATAATGATATTCTAAAAGAAACAGTCCTTCATCTTCTGTCAAATGCCAATGGCTTTAAAATGAAAGCTGTAATCTCTGGGCATGGACATTCCGGTCCGAGAAATTGCTGTGAGTGGGACAGTAAAACTCACACATATTATATGAATGGCTATGAACTCTTCCGCTGGAATGTATGGAAAGATTGTGGCAATAATCCTATTTATCCACAAGGGGGAACTTGGCCATTTGACCGCGCAGGTTGGTGCCCCGGAACCAAAGTGGATGAATACGAATTTGAACTCACACCCTTTGTGAAAGCGGGTGATTCTATTGCCATTGATTACGGAATTCAACCTTATTCAGACAATGGCGAAAAAGATGGTGAATTCCGCATGGCGCACCAATTATTCTCTTACGGTCCTCCTAATTTTAAGAATGATGCGGAAATTGTGGATATCATTTCTCCCAGTTCGAAAGGAGCCCACGCCCGATTTAATCCATCTTTAAGTCATCCAAGAATCATTATTAAAAATACTGGGGAATTTGATCTTCATTCATTAGAAATCAGCTATGGATTGAAAAATCGGAAAAAATCTGTTTTTCAATGGAATGGTTATTTATCATTTCTGGAAAGTGAAATAGTTTTTCTCCCCATTCCCAATTGGCATGGACTTGCCAAAAATCCAATCTTTGAAGTGTCTCTAAAAAATCCCAACGGAAATAAGGACGAAAATTCTTTGAATGATAAACTTACCTCCCCAATCCCATTCCCTGAAATTTTTCCAAAGGAGTTTATACTCCTGATAAAAACAAACAATATTGATAGAGCTCAGGAAAATTCGTTTACACTTTCTGAATTGGATGGAACAGTTCTTTATTTCGGGGATAATTTTTCTGATTCAACTGAATATACTTTCCCAATAGTTTTGAAAAATGGTGATTACCAATTTTTATTTAAAGATGATATGGATGATGGAATATCGAAACATTGGTGGTATCGGAGTAGCGCACCAGAAAAAATAGGAATTAATGGCGAAGTCAGATTTCTTTCTTTAGATGGTGATACATTGCACCAATTCAATTCGGACTTTGGACAAGAATTATATCTTAATTTTCACATAGGACGACTGCCCTAAAATATCAAAACTGTATGGAGATTAGTATGCACAAAGGAAAAAATAGGTCTTGGACTCATTGGTTCGAAATTCCTGCCAGTAATTATGATTGGGCAAAAAGATTTTATGAGACTATTTATCAAATGGATATTGAAACTGTAGAAATGGGACCTTATAAAATTGGGCATTATTCCCCACAATGATGTGGGTTGTGCCATTATTAGTGGCGAAGGTTATAAACCCCCGGGACCCAATGGACCCATCGTCTATATGGATGCAAATCCGGATCTGGATATAATTTTGAATCGCATTGAAAATGCTGGTGGGAAAATTATTAAACCTAAAAAAGCTGTATCGGAAGATCATGAATTTATGGCCACCTTTTTAGATAGTGAAGGAAACCGGATGGCGCTTCATTCTTTGAAATAATATGAACTTTTTTATTCAATCCTTATTCGTTGCCATACCCATCTTTATGATATTGATTGGCATTGAAATGCTTGCTGCCAAAAGAATGGGAATTCAGATTAACAATCCGGCAGACATGATTTCCAGCTTGAGTTCCGGTGTGACCAATATTACAAAAGGTGGACTCAAATTCGGCATTATTCTTATCAGTTACTCATGGCTGGTGGATCATTTTACTTTATACAAATTGGAGCCTGTTTGGGCCGCAGTCGTGGTTGCATTTATTGTACAAGATTTTACAGGATACTGGATGCATCGGCTTAACCACCGAGTGAATGTTTTTTGGAATCGACATATTATTCACCATAGCAGTGAAGAATTCAACTTGGCATGTGCTTTGCGGCAATCCATTTCAGAAACAATTCATTTTGGAGCCATTCTCATGATTCCTGCAGCGGTCCTTGGTGTTCCGGCGAAGATTTTTGTAATTCTAGGTCCCATCCATTTATTCATGCAATTTTGGTACCACACTCGCCTGATTGATAAAATGGGTTGGTTGGAATCTGTAATTGTTACCCCATCCCACCATCGCGTTCATCATGGCATAAATCCAGAATATTTGGATAAGAATTACAGCCAGATCCTTATTATCTGGGATAAACTTTTTGGCACATTCCAAGTTGAATTAGCCGATGTAAAACCGGTTTATGGCATCCTCCGTCCTGCCAATACATGGAATCCAATTATAATTAATTATAAACATCTTTGGCAGTTGATTCAGGATGCGTTTCGCACAGAAAGGATTTGGGATAAGACGCGGATTTGGTTCATGCCTACAGGTTGGCGACCGGATGATGTGGCGCTAAAATATCCCATTAATACAATTGCGAATCCATTTGAACAAAAAAAATACAAAACTGAAAATTCCCTAAGCCTCCTTGGGTGGGGTTATATACAAATGTCCATATCGTTGATTATGATGTTTCTGACATTTTATATGGCACCTGAACATGGATTATTTATAACAGGGTTTCTGGCTTTATTTTTAATGGTAAATGTTTTTTCCTATACTTCATTAATAGATGGTAAAAAATATTCCTTATTTGCTGACGGAATTAAAATAGCCATTATTTGTTTTGTTATCTTTCATCAGAAAATTGGATTATTAAATTTGAATTTGAATATGAAAATCTTTTTAGCATATAGTATAATTTCTACTCTGGGAACACTTTACTTTTTGAAAACAGAACTGAACCATCTTAATACAGAAATGAAAAGTCAAGAAAAATGACAAAAATTGGATTTATCATGGAAACCATTTTTCAGTAATAAATAACCAACGACTTAAGTCGTGGGTTATTTATTCGATTATGTCATAAACCGTTAAAACGGTTTACAGAAAACAGGGTTCTACTCCATCAGTCCTAAAATAATTTCTACACCATTTTCAGGTGCAACAAACCTTGGTTTCCCTTTTCTGTATTCATCTTCAACGATTAGTGTTACCAAATCCATCTGACCCGAATCAAGGGCATATCGACATACATCTTCAGCACTCATATTGAGTTTGCCTGCTCGCTTGGATAATTTGAAATCAATATTACCTATTTTGTTGAATCCGCGATAAATCACTTCAGTACACACTTGGGATTCTGCATCATTAAAATCAAAAGTAAAATCATATTGATTCCCCAAATAAGAGTGAACTGTATTCAAAGCATTCAATTTTTCATCATCGGTAATATTGGGGCGAAATATGGCAAACCGATTTATTTTTGTATCTAAAATATCTTCAAGCGAACCGGAGACCACGCCCTCTGCAATAGCTTCAATAATATTATGTTTGGGTTGAATCAATGATTTTTGTGTTGCTGAAATTTCCATTTTTTCCCAATCTTCATGAGACCAATCTGCTCTAATGCCGGTAAAAACAATACCATGTTTGAAGATTCCCGGCAGGAAAATATTGCTCATGAATCCTTCTGAATACGTGAGAATGATATCTCCTGGCTGCAATAAGGTCAGGAGTTGGTTTTTATCATCTTCACTAAAAATCAAAGGTTCTATTCCTGGAGCTTTAATATGTCCAACATGCGTAAATACGATGGCTTTTAAAGCTTCAAATCTTCCACCGGCTTTGCCGATCAATTTTTCCACTTTCTTTTTGATGGTGCTATGCCGCAAGCGATTGGTAATTCCTGGTGTAATTAATACAAAATGGTTCAGAATTTCTTCACGTAGCTTGACATGGGTGTCATGTAGCGGTTCGAGATTTGTAATTAATGGTCCATAAGTCGGGTCCATTATTAAAAGATTCAGAGGTGTTCCCGGTTCATAGATTTGCGTGTAGAAGATACTTGTAAATAATTCACGGGCGATATCCAGTTCGTCCAGGTTTTCAAGATTAGTTAAACTGTGATACACTTCCCGGAACGACCCACGTGAAATATCGCTCCGGAAATAGGCTTCATTCAATTTATCTATGACTTGGTCATCACCCATATTTTTTGTAATGAGAATTCCGCTGTATTTATAAAGTGTGAGGGCGGATGTATATCCCACCAGAAGGGCTTTCATATTTTCAGTGGGATCATTCGAGTAGGTATTATAATCACGGTATTTGTTAATGATATCCCAAACAGACCGCCTCAACACTAAATACCGAAAGAGTAAATTTTCAATCTTGTCACTTTCAATATTTGAAAAATGCCCTGTTTCATGTCGGGTGGCACTTTGTTGAATTTCTCCCATTTCCTGATACATTTCATCAAATGCATTTTTGAAAATGGTGAGTTTATTTATATCATTTTGAAAAAAGTCTGGTTCAGCATTTATAACTGATACACAAAAAAACGATATTAAAAGAAGAAGTTGGAATCTTGTGGATTGCCTAATTAACATGTTATAATTTAGTGAGTTTACTTCACTCTCGGGAATAATGGCTCGTGATCATTTAATTGGTGTCCGGGTGTGAGTCCACCCCAAGTGAATCCTGTTCCTTGCGCATTTAGCGCATTCAATAAAATAGCAGTTCTATTTGGCATCACCGGTGATAATAATACAGCGCTGATTCGCAATGCTTCACCCGCAGTATAAAGAACACGCCCAGCTGCATCTTTATCTTCTTTCACCAATTTCCATGGCGCATTATCTTCCATATATTTATTTACACTGCGTACATACTGCATAATTTCTTCAATGGCTTCATTCAGTCGCATGGATTCAATTTTATCTTTTACAAGTTCAGCCAGAGATTCACCATTTGATTTGATAGCTTTTTCAACATCTGTTAGTTCACCGTGATTCGGAATTTTTCCATCATAATTCTTTTTCATTAATGTGGAAACTCGACTCAATAGGTTCCCGAAGTCGTTGGCTAAATCGCTGTTGTAGCGCTGGATGAATAATTCCATGGTAAAACTTGAATCTTGTCCCAAAACCATTTCCCGCATCAAATAATACCGAACCGGATCCACACCATAATCATCAATGAGATCCATGGGATTGATGACATTCCCGAGAGATTTACTCATTTTAGATTCGCCCATGAGCCACCAGCCGTGAGCAAAAATTGTTTTAGGTAATTCCAGCCCGGCTGACATCAACATAGTTGGCCAATAAACAGCGTGGGTGGTTAAAATATCTTTCCCAATTAAATGCATTGACGCCGGCCACCATTTATTAAACGATTTTTCATTGGTGCTAAACCCCGGTGATGTGATATAATTGATTAGCGCATCGAACCAGACATAAGTCACATAATCCGAATCAAATGGAAGTTCGATGCCCCAATTCAATCTGGATTTGGGTCGGGATATACACAAGTCATTCAATGGTTTTTTTAGAAAACCCAAAATTTCATTTTTGCGATGTTCTGGTTGAATGAAAGTTGGATTGGATTCAATATGGTCAATCAATGCTTGTTGATATTTACTCATTTTGAAAAAGTAATTTTTCTCTTTCAATTTTTTAATATCACGAAAATCCCCGGTCTCTGCTTCCTTTTCCGTAATAAATCTTTCTTCAGAAACTGAATATAATCCTTCATACTCCGCCTCATAAATATCGCCTTTATCCATGACTTGCTGAAGAATATCGCGAACCACTTTTTTATGACGGTCTTCGGTGGTACGAATAAAATCATCATGAGAAATGTGGAGCTTTTCCCATAAGTCAGTAAAACGCGGTGCCATTTCGTCACAATGCTTTTGCGGATTGACGCCTCTCTCTTCTGCTGCTTGCTGAACCTTTTGACCATGTTCATCAAGTCCAGTTAAAAAATAGGTTTCCTGGTTAGAATTTCGATAAAACCGAGCCAACACATCAGCGAGAATTGTTGTGTATGCGTGACCGATATGGGGTTTGTCATTCACATAATAAATGGGTGTGGTTATGTAGAAAGTGGCGCTCATGGGTTCAAATGTTTTTGAATTCGTATTAAAAGATTTGTCAAAATTAAGGGCATGTAAAGGTTTTGTGGAATGGACAAAATGGCTTCTTCTAATTCAAATGCAACAGCCGAAAAATTAGCATTTGGATTTTCTCTCAAGATTCGATCCATTATGGGTTTGAAAGATGTATCGTGTAATAAATCGTGAATCCCTTTCTGTAGGCGATTGATTGATCGAAACCATATTTTTAATAGCATGAAATGAAATGAAATAGTTGTCGGCTCCTGATGAGCTAATCTAGAATATGTTTGTGTAAACTTCCGCCATTGATCCGGTTCATCATCTGTAATTGTTTTGACCAACCCACCCACCAATTTCATTAAATCACCAATTGGTTGAGCAATTAAAAATCGTGCTTGATGGATATTCCCACGGCTTAAACCGGCTAAAAATTTTATCTCAGATTCTTTAACCATTTTCATTTGTAGCCATTCACCGACGAATCCATCGTTCAACCGTGGAATGCCGATTCTTTGACACCGCGAAAGAATGGTTGGTAAAAGTAATTCTATGTGATCTGTTACTAAAATTAAGGTTGTATTTCCCGGCGGTTCTTCTAAAATTTTTAAAAGGGCATTCGCCGCTTCACCCTGTCCCGCTGATAATAAATGCGCATCAAAAATGAGTACAATTTTTCGTCCGATTGGCTCACTTTTAAAATATAAAGTTCGTCTTAATTCTCTAACGGAATGAATAAGTATCCGATTTGCTTTTGGAATAAGAATCTTATAAAAAGGGTCTTCCGATTTTTTAAATATTGAGTCTGTGACCAACTCCAAGTCCTTCCTATTGATAGCATTGTTATCGTCCGAATTATCATCTTTTTTCTGGGATTTCGGTGTTGGAAGTGGAAAAATAATTGTCAACTTTTCATGCTGAAGTTTTTGGAATCTCTTACAAGATGGACAGATTTCACAGGATTGATGTGATGGCTTTTCACAATTCAATAGCTGTGCAAATTGTATTGAAAGACTTTCTTTACCACTGCCTGCAGGGCCCGAAAATAGATAGGCACTTCCAACTTGATTGGAGTTGCCAATTTGAGAAAGTCTCTCCCAAACATTGGCTTGGGCAGAGGCAATATCCATTGTATTTATTTCTTGGATAACCATTTTTCAGGATCCAGTTTTTGCCCCTTTCCCCAAATCTCAAAATGAAGTTTTGAGCCATTAATGGAACCAGAATCACCCATATAAGCAATGACATCTCCATTACGAACTTCTCCATCTACATTGGTTTGAATATTGGTAACATGGCTATAAACTGTATAAAATCCTCCACCATGGTCAATGATAATTGTGGTGCCAAATCCACGAATGTATGTAATTGTTGTTACCACGCCACCCATAACAACTCGAATTGCAGACCCGGGTTGCCCTTTAATATCTATTCCTGGATTCTCTGTGGTGGTTTTTAGTTTAGGGTTCCATTGTCGACCAAATTTGGTAATTATTCGCCCATTCGCCGGCCAAGGCAATTGTCCTTTTAACGCATTAAAAGATTTAGTTTTAAGTACCGCTTGCTGTTGACGAATTCTCTCCTCTCTCTCGAATCGGCCTTTATCTTCAAGTACTTTTTTAATAATACTTTCAAGTTGGTTAACCCCGGCTTCTTTTTCATTTACGTAGGTCGAAAGAGCTCGTTTATCCGTCCGAATACGATTTAATTCTTGTTCCCGTTTTATTCTCATATTCCGGTAAGAATTCATTTGATTTTCCTTATCCCGTTTCAAGATAAGGTTTTCACGGAGAGCAACTTCCAATTCTAGTTTTTGCGAACTAATATTAATGAGAAGTTTTTCAATCTGTTTCGTTATTTTTTTCTCAATTTCAGAAATAATCTTTAAATAGTGAGTTCGATACATGGCTTGGCGCCATGTTGTGGAAGAAAACACTTTTTCTAAATCCGTAATTCGACCTTTTTGATAAGCATTAACAACACGTTGTTCGTATCGAATTCTAAGTATATCCAATTCATTTTGATTTTTAAGAAGATTTTCTTGAAGTTGAGCAATGCGATTTTTAGTTTTTTCTTCTTCTCTTTTTAAAGATTGAACCAATCTGGAAGTCAATGCAATTTCTTCATCTATTGAGGAAATTTTATAAGCTGCAGACCGTTCTCGTGTTTCGGCTTTTTTTATTTTTGATCGTAATTGTTCAATCTCAGCCTTCAAAGAATTAATCGCCTGATATTGGTTTCGTAATTCTATATCGTAATTACGAGATTCCTTTTGGCCTGAAAGAGTGCCAACAAAAATGATAATAAATAGTATATTAAATGGAAATTTCACAGCCTTAAAAATAATGGGGTTTTAATTCGAACAATAGTAGAGAATTCGAAAAGTAACGGTTATAATTCTTCGATTTTAAATAATTGAAATTGATGAAACGATAAATGCAATGATCCCTGATTTACAAAATAAATCCATAATTGTTCATCTGGATTTAATCCTCGATTTCCAAGAATCTTTTCATGGGGTTCACCCAATAAGTCCTGAACTTGGGGAATTGTTAAACCAATTTTCAATTTTTTATTTCTAGCATTCAGTTGCTCCGCACGAGCAATATTCATTTTTTGTTCTATAATGATTCGACTTTTATAATCAGATAATGATTTAAGTTTATTTTTCAAATCCACCAATAGTTTTTCATTTCTAGTTCCAATGCCACCAGATAATTCACGAGCATATTCAAGAGAATAAATTGCTAATTGTATTTCTTCAAATTCATCCGCTTCTTTTGCCAGTTTAGCCATTTGAATTCCTGCACGGTATTGCAATGATTTCACTTCATAAATAAGGTCAGGATTCATACCCAAAGCTTCAGCATATTTCCCCATAGCCTTGCCAATAAACCCAGCAGACTGATATCGTTTTCCTTCCCCTAAAACAACCCAAGATTTGAATCGTCTAATTTCTTTTTCTCCATGTTTAGAAAATTCCGCCACATGCTTTACAAGGCTATATGCTTCAACATATCTTGAATCATTCAAAATATTTTCAGCTTCGAACATCCATAAAAGCGCAATTTGATTAATTCTTTTATTTAGCGTATTTAAAATTAAAGTATCATTTTTAACTAGAGATCTTGCATACATATATTTATCCAACGCTTTTTGCGTTTGGCTCTTTTTATCTAACACAATCCCTTCATCCATAATTGCATAGGGGATTTTATATTCAGAATCTTTAATATAATATTCCGCACGATGTCTGTTGGCATGGGATGGATTTTCTGATAAAAATTCTCTAAATTGATTCCGAGCACTTACATATTCTTTTCGGTAGTAATGTTTTTTTGCTTTATCTCCTATTGTGTTATCTCCACCATAAAATGCTGAAAGGGTAAAGTATAAGCCATAATTCACCAGGTCGAATTGACTGATAGGTGTAATATCTGCAAGATCATTAATTGTATGAATTTTTGTGTAAGAATACCGGAAATCTAATCCAACGGTGAATCGGTTTTCTTTTCCCGGATCCAAAATATATCTAAAACCTATGGAGCCAGCGGCAGACGTTCCTGACCCCGTTAAAGATTCATCCCAAACCTCTCTATCCTGAGTATAAAAAAGCGTAGATGCTAGCCCATACGAATACCGAAAATTGATAAACCAGTCACTAAAGGGTTGATATTGAAAATGAGTCGTGAGCAAATACTCACTCATTTTTGGAGAAAAATACGCGGTGTCGCTCCAATTTGTATTGATCTCCCCCCATGCTTCTGATGGAAGTTCTGTCCCATAAAAAATTGAACTGGAACGGTAGGTAAGCCCCGTCATTACATTCATCCAACTTGTTCCCACAAGATAATATGGAATATTGATTAAGCCCACATCCACTTCCATAGATGAACCCCAAATATTTTCATAAGATTGAGATAAAGGCTCAACATCATCTTCGTATTCCATTTTATCTGGATCATCAGTCGCAGAATTTTTATTTAGAAGAGCTACACTTCCGGATGTTTTTCCATTAAACCCAAACCCATACCGAACCTCTATGGGTGCAAAATAAACTGGAAGGGCGAATTCACGGGCATGAATCCACTTGTCAATCCAAGCGCCTTTTTCATAAGGAGAATTCGACTTAATTTTGATCAAACCAAAAAGAAAGGTTTTTGGTTTTTTTTCTTCTTCAATTTGCCCGAGTAACCCGGAGACTATCAATAGGAAAAGAATGTGGCGTGTTATTTTCATGAGCGTCATGAGTCTCTAAAATTCCGTGATTCTCATGTTTTTTACAAGAAAAGACTCGTAAAAATCGGGCTAACTTTCCCGGTCTCTTTTTGGGAACAAACGAATCGATTATAACATTGTTTTTTTATGAGAATTAAAGCCATTATATTTTTCATTTGGGTTAGCAGTCTTCCAGCCCAATCATTTTCAATTGCCCGCGTTCATTATAGTGGCGGCGGGGATTGGTATAGCGACCCCAGCAGTTTACCCAATTTATTGACTTACCTCAACCGGAATACTCCCATGTCCGCCTATTCGGAAGAATACCGAATTAAACTCACAGATGATGATGCAAATCAATACCCCTATCTTTATTTGACTGGACATGGGAATATTCGATTTACCGATGATGAAATGATTTCATTACGGTCGATTTTAATGAATGGTGGTTTTCTTCATGCTGATGATAATTATGGAATGGATCCATCATTCCGCCGAGAAATGAAACGAGTTTTCCCCAACAAAGATCTTGTGCCACTCCCTAATAATCACCCTATTTTTTCATCTTATTTCAACTTAGAGAATGGACTCCCTAAAGTACACGAGCATGATAATAATCCCTCGCAAGCATTTGCTTTATTTGAGGGGGAACACATGATTGTTCTTTATACATTTGAATCTGATTTGGGAGATGGATGGGAAGATGCAAGTGTTCACCAAGACCCATTTCCGATTCGAGAAGCTGCCTTAAAAATGGGCGTGAATATTATTTATTTCGCACTGACACAATAATGCATATCAAAAAACATATCGAAAATGCTCGGGCGATCGTGTTTTGGCAGGATGGTCTCAAAAGTCTTTTATGGTTTGGGATTCTAATTTCAATATTATTTTTAATCGGAATTGAGCTCGAAACAATTTTTTATTTCCTTCCTAAAATCAAAATATCGATTTTAACCCTAATGGGTAGCTGTTTGATTTTGTATTCCCTTTTTTGGTTGATTCAATATTTTCGATCAGAATCTGATTTAATCCAAAAGTATAAAATTGAAACATTATCGACTCAATTGGGGCAATCGGTTTTTCCGAAAAAACAGGATACAATTTTAAATGCACTTCAACTTGAATCCGGATCCGGAAAAAATGAATCAAAAGCATTAACAAAATCATATATTGAAAAAATATCTGATAAACTTCATGAGTTGGATTTTGTCTCCCATTTAAAAGATGAAAAAGTAAATAAATTGAAACAAGGATTAATCGCCACTTGGGTCATGTTAATTCTTGTGATGGGATTCACGTATGAGAATGCTGCAAATGCGTTTATGAGATGGAATTCCCCATTAACTGAATTTCCGTCACCCAAACCATTTTCGTTAATGAGTTTATCTGGTGATATCCATATTTTAGGCGGTGAAAATGCAGCCATTCAAATTCAAGCAAATGGCGCTGAACCGGATACAGTTTTGCTCCACCTAACACCGATTCAAGTTTCTACCCAAGAACGAGATTCCTTATCACTGACCTATACATCATCCAGAGATTCATCTGGGAATTATCATTTTGAGTTACCTGAGTTATTTCAGGATTATGCGTATGAAGCGGTGGTAAATGCGAATTATTTTTGGGAAGCATGGGAAAAAGTCACATCACTTCCGGATACTTTATTTGTGACAGATCGGCCCACATTTGAATCATTTCTTATCACAGTTGTCCCACCAAAATATAGCGGTTTGAATGCTGAAACTCAGGAAGGAAATGTGGCTGTTGTACAAGGATTAAAAGGATCAATCGTTCAAACTTATCTATCGTCTAATCGCATTCTAGAATCTGCCTATTTAGAGATAAACGGAAAACGCTCAGAATTACAATCCACTCATCGTTCAGCTTCGGGATATTTCAAAATGATGGAAGAAGGCGAATTCACAGTAAATCTTGTAGATCAACGTGGAATAACAAATCGAGATCCTGTCCCATTTACCATTGAAATAATTCCTGACCACGATCCCAGCCTTTTTGTGATTAAGCCACCTCCCATTATAGAATTGGGAAGTGATCAAATAATCCCAATACATTTGGAGATCGAAGATGATTATGGGTTTTCCGATTTACAGGTTGCCTATGAAATGCGTCGACCTTCTTATCTGCAAGCCGATCCATACGTGGCAATGTTTACCCTTAATGAATTGAATCCGGATACGGTGAACCAAACTATACAAACTTGGTGGGACTTAAGTGATATGTTCCTTATGCCAGAAGATGAAGTTCATTTCCATTTTGAGCTCACGGACAATGATGATGTATCGGGTCCAAAGAAAACAATTTCATCTACTTTTATCGCTCGTGTTCCATCCTTGGCAGATTTATATGAAATAGCAGAAAATACAGAATCGGACTTTTTAAATGACATGAATTCCGGTGTAGAAGAATTTCAAGAATTAAGAGAACAATTTGAAGCATTAGAATTGGAAGCATTAAAATCAAAAGAGTTGGATTGGGACCAACAACAATCTGTCAAGAATGCCATGGAACAGGCTAAGGATGAATTAGCCAACTTAGAAAAAATGGCTGATGCTATAGAATCCATCACTGCGCAAGCTGAAAAGCATGAATTATTTTCGCCGGATTTGTTAGATAAATTCAAAGAGTTATCTGACCTTATCCAAGATATTATTCCTGAAGATATGATGCGAAATATGGATGATTTACAAGAAGCTTTAGAAAATATGGATATGAAACAGCTTCAGGATGCCTTGAAGGATTTATCAGATAATATGGATCAAATAGAACAAGACCTTGACCGTTATTTGGATATTTTTAAACGACTTCAAGCTGAACAAAAAATGGATGAACTTCAAACACGGATGGAGCAACTTTTTGACCAACAACAATCATTAGATCAAGAAATCAACCAAGCCAATGAGCAAACTGATAAATCCACCTTAGAACGATTAGTTCAAGAAGAGAAAAGGAATCTTGACGAATTCGACAATTTAAAATCTCTCATGGAAGAAGCATCAGAATTAGTTGAACCATACAGTCAAAAAACCTCTGAAGATTTAGATGAAATGGCACAATCTGACTTAACAAATCAGACCGAATCATCTATGATGGAAACCATGGAAAATTTGTCTCAACAACAAATTCAACAATCCCAAAATTCTAGTAATCAATCTTTGGAAAATATGCAACAAATGATGCAAGAAATGATGGAAATGCAACAGCAATTTCAACAAGAAACTGTTGCGGAAATGACAGAAAAATTCCAAGCGCTCATGCAAGATATGCTTTATCTTTCATCTCAAGAAGAACAATTAAGAACGGAAGTGGGCTCCGCATCTCGTAACTCTCCTCGACTTCGAGAATTGGCTGCCAGACAACAAGTTCTGCAGGACCAACTGCAATCTATGATGAATCAAATGATGGACCTTTCCAAAGAAACTTTTGCCATCACACCTGAAATTGGTCGAAGTATGGGAAAAGCAAATACTGGAATGGAAGAAGCTAAAAGCAATTTATCCGACCGAAATGTGAGCCAAGCAGGAAAAAGTCAAAATACTGCCATGGCTGGATTAAATGAAGCTGCATTAGGTCTTTTTAATAGCATGCAAAGTATGCAAGCATCAGGGTCTGCCAGTGGCTACGAACAATTCCTACAAATGATGCAACAAATGGCGGGACAACAACAAGAGCTAAACCAACAAGGCATGCAATTAGGAATGGGACAAATGGCCGCAAGTTCCCAACAACAACTCATGCAACAAATGTTGCAAAAACAACAAAGTTTGCGAAAATCTCTTGAACAAATGATGAATGAAATGCGCCATTCCGGACAAAAAGGGATGGGAGATCTTGGTGGAATTGGGAAAGAAATGGATGAGGTTATTAAAGATTTACAACGTAGAAGATTCACACGAAAAACCCAAGAACGGCAACAAAGAATTTTGTCTAGAATGCTGGATAGTCAAACATCTATGACTCAACGTGGATTTAAGGATGAAAGAAAGTCCACTTCTGCTGAAAACACAATTGTATTTGAAGGCCCCGGCGGGTTACCTACCGATTTAGGACAAAGACAAAATCTCGCACTTCAGGCTTTAAATAAAGCCATTAATGCTGGATATTCACGGGAACACCAAACCATGATAAAACGATATTTTAATTCATTGAGCCAGATGAAAATTGAGTCAGAATCACCCGAGGTTATCCTTGAACCTTAAAACTAAATTTATTTTTATTCTCATAATTGGCTCTTTTCTTTTTGGGCAAAATAAAGCATCCATCAATGCATCAATTAAAACAGCTAAAATGTTGGAAAGAAAAGGAGACGTTGATGGCGCTATCTCCATCTACGAAGCCATCCTTTTAAAGGATTCAAGAAATCATCGTACTATACGTGATTTGAAATCACTTTTTAAAAAAAATCAAAAGTACGATGCTGGAATTCTATTCATACGAGAGAGCTTAATCCATTCGCCAAATGATATTCAGCTTTATTCCGAATTGGGCGAATTTCATTTTTTGAATGACCAACAAGAAGAAGCACGAGCTGTATGGACAGCGGGGATAGAAAAATTCAACAATAATCAATCTTATTATCGCATAATGGTTTCTCTTTATGGTCGATTCAGTTTGGATAAGGAATTGCTTAATTTATTAGAAAAAGGTCGTGATAATTTCGGGAAATCCTTCATGGCGTATGAGGCTGGAATTTTCTACCAAACTCGACGTAGCTATGACAAAGCGATGGAACAATTTATTCTTCAACTTGCATATGAACCTAAAAAAAGTGGCGTAATTCGGCAACGGATTCTTATCATGAGCGATGAGGATGATGCCATAAATATTATTGAATCAACTTTACAAAAAGCATCTAAAGAACAACCAATAATATTTTTAGATTTATTAAGTGATTTCAATTTTAAACAACAGAAATATGAAAATGCTTTTCAAACAAAATTTAAAATATCAAATTTAGGGAATCCAAATTTTAATGAGTGGCTCACCTTTGCAAATGAATTACGGAAAGAAGCTCAATATGATTTATCGATTCAATCATATAATTACATTTTGGGGGAAAAAATAAATTCTAAACTTGCAGGAAAAGCCTTATTAGGCATGGCAAAAACCTTTGAAGATCAGATTATTCCGGCAAATGAATCACATTTGATTCCATACTTTTTTGACAATAATTTATTTTTTGAAGATCCATTTCAGGTGAATTCTTCTATCTCCCCCAAGCATCTTGAATCCAGTATTGCGCTTTATGATTCTCTACTTATTTCTTTGCCAAAATCTTCTTTATTGGCGGATGCTTATTTTCGCTTAGGCGAAATCCAATTCAGAATTCTTCATGACTTTGACAAAGCTTATTCCCTATTGGCGAAAGCCATGAAAAATAAACCTGATAAAAAATTAAAACTAAAATTAATCCTAAGAATTACAGATGTTTTAATGGCTAAGGGGCAATCAGATCAAGCGTTGCAATTTTTAGATCGAGAAATGAAACGGTATTCAATTCCTGCTATTGAACAAAAGAAAATTCTGGTCCACTTTTTAAGCGATGATCCAGACTCAACCTTGAAAAAAGTTCAGTCAACTTTTCTGACCATGAATCCTATTGATCCGTCCTTTAACGATTTGATGGAACTGAAAAATATCCTGACACAATATTATGAAAATGAGCCCAATAGTAAGGAAGCATTCTCTCATTTCATCAAAGCTGAATGGTATTTGCGTCAACGAAAAATCGGAGATGCAATTCGGGAATTAGATTTTCTTGTGCAACTAGATTCCTCTTCAACGATTGTACCATTGGCTAACCTTCGCCAAGGCCTTTTACATTATCAATTAAAGGATTTTGATAAAGCTCTCTCATTAGCTCTTTCTTTGGATGGGAGCCCTTTAGCAGATCGGGGAATTATTTTGGCTGGACAAATCTATGAATCAAAATTATTGGATCCTGAAAAAGCACTGGAGCAGTATATGCGAATCTTAGATGAATTTCCCACATCTATTTTCTCTGAACCGATTCGCTATCACATTCGATCTTTACAAAACACAGAAAGTTAATGAAAAAAATAATCTTACTATTTTTACTCTCTTTTTCTCTTGGACAAAAAATCCTTATTCCAATGGATCAATCCCAAAACGACCATTTAAAGGCTTACGGGATTGCATATTTTACATTGACAAAAAATACAACCGTTGAATGGTTATTAAATTATCGCGGCGGCTCCTTTTTGATTGATGGACATCAATTTGTGCAAACGGAATGTCGCGTCCGTGGTGTAAGTTTCGAAATGGTGAACGCCGGGGATTTGGTCCAAATTTATTCAAAGATTGACCAAGAAAATATGGACATTGTCCTTTTGGAGAAAAAACCGAAAATTGCCATTTATACACCGCCCAATAAGCAACCTTGGGATGATGCTGTTACGCTAGCTCTCGCCTATGCAGAAGTGGATTATGAAACAGTGTGGGATGAAGAAGTTCACTTGGGTAAACTGGAAAATTATGATTGGCTCCATTTGCATCATGAAGATTTTACAGGGCAATATGGCAAATTTTATCGCAGTCACCATAATGCCCAATGGTATCAAAATCAGAAAATACAATTTGAAGAGGTGGCTGCGCGATTGGGTTTCCCTAGTGTCCATGAACAAAAGAAATCCATAGCTCGATCCATTAAAAATTATGTGGGCAATGGCGGTTTCGTATTCGCTATGTGCTCGGCTACGGATTCATACGATATTGCCCTTTCTATGGAAAATGTGGATGGTGCCCATTCCGTATTCGATGGTACATCCATTGATCCCGCTTTACATTCAAAATTGGATTATACGCAATCTTTCGCCTTCTCCGGATTTAAACTATTGCCCGATCCAATGATTTATGAATTTTCTGATATTGATTTTCCACCCAGCCATAATCCTGTAACTCGTGGCGCAGAAGCAGACTATTTTTCATTGTTTGAATTTTCTGCTAAATATGATCCTGTTCCTACGATGCTCACCCAAAACCATGTGACTGTGGTGAAAGGTTTTATGGGGCAAACCACTGGGTTTCATAAAGATAGAATTAAAACTCATATTGTAATCATGGGTGAAGATCCCGCATCCGATCAAGTAAAGTATCTGCATGGGACTTTTGGAAAAGGCACATTCACTTTTTATGGTGGACATGATCCGGAGGATTATCAACATTTTGTTGGAGATCCGCCAACAGATCTATCACTACATCGAAATTCACCAGGTTATCGATTAATCCTAAATAATATTTTATTCCCTGCCGCTCGAAAAAAAGAACGAAAAACTTGATTCATATTTGCGAAAGATCATTTCAGGAATGCGTGTATTTATCATCCAAAATTCCCGAATTCAACTCTCCCTACAAAATAGAAGAATATAAAAAACGGTGTACAGGAAAGTATCTTGCTCTTATTGCTGAAATAGACAATCAGTCGGTTGGATTTAAAATTGGCTATGACCGACTTAACGATGGCAGCTTTTATAGTTGGATGGGTGGCGTTTTACCAAAATTTCGCCGAATGGGAGTTGCTTATTCCCTAGCAAATTTCCAAGAAAAATGGGCAGCCAAAAATGGATTTAGCTCAATCGTATTAAAGACACGGCAAAAACATGATGGAATGATAGCATTTTCCTTAAATCGTGGTTTTATAATTACAAAAGAAACTCAAATAGTTCTAGATGAAGGAACTCGCATCTGGATGGAAAAATCATTAAACCGCCAAGGACATTAAGGTATGCTAAATCCAAATTATTTCTTTGTGTTTCTTAGTGAAGTTCGTGGCAAATTAAAATAGTGTGGATTCAAAAAACAATTACTCTTTCCGCCAAGTCTCGCGGATTTCACATCATCACCAATGATGTATTGGAAAATATTCCTGAATTAAAGGATCTCAAAACAGGGATTCTTCACTTATTTATAAAACATACATCCGCTTCTTTAACCATTAATGAAAATGCGGACCCAACTGTACGGACTGATTTCGAATCTCATTTCAATATGCTGGCACCAGAAAACCAGAGTTATTACCAGCATACTTTCGAAGGGTCTGATGATATTCCGGCTCATTTGAAAGCATCTCTATTGGGTTCGTCAGTTTCAATACCAACTACAGATGGAAGACTCAACTTGGGCACGTGGCAGGGCATTTACCTTTGTGAACATCGAGATCATGGATCGGCCCGGAAATTGGTGGCAACCATTCAAGGGGAATAATATGAGAATTTTTATTTTCTCAATGTCAATTATTTTACCAATTATGGTATTAGGGTGTAAAAAAGATGTTAAAGATTTACCTGACTCCCGCTATTTAGAACCAGATCCAGGCCCTTGTAAAGCGTCAATACCAAGATATTATTAATTACAGATAAATATCCACCTTTTAGCTTAAGCGAATGAAGCGCCAATTCATTGGAGTTGGTGTGGGGATTGGCGCCAGTATTGGTATCACAATTGGATCAGTCATCGGTTCAATCAAGGGAAATGTGGGTTTTTGGATTTCGATGGGTGTAGCATTTGGGCCATCATTTGGAGTTATAGCTGCAATTATTTATGGTAAATTGAAAAATGAAGATTAAAAATTAGAATTAAGATGATAGTCAATAGGTGGATTAAATTATTTTTACTGGTAAATATTGTAACTGGTAGCACAATACCAATTGGAATGAAGTTTTTAGAACCATCAAAAGTTCAGAATTGGTGCATATCCTTTGAGCAACGAGAAATCCTATTTGAGCAAATCCAGAGTTACAAAAATAGAACAATGCCAACCGACTCAGTTTTTTTGGGAGATCCCATGGGGAATGGAGGAATGTTCGGACCGCAAAACCTGATTCTAAACTATGTGGATGAAGACAGCACTTTCAATGCCATCCTTGATTATTACTGCTCATTTACCACATACGACGGGCACAAGGGTACAGATATTATAATTCCTACTTTTTGGCATATGGACGAAATGACCACGCCAGTTCTTGCAGCTGCGAATGGGAATGTGGTTTATACTCACGATGGGGAATTTGACAGGCAACTGAATTTGGATTCCACGGCAGAAGCAAATTTGGTTGCAATCGAATACGATGCCGGGATTTATGGTCTTTATGGACATTTGAAGAAAAACAGTATCCGGGTTGAAGAAGGACAAAATATTTTGGCAGGCGACACGCTTGGCTATGTGGGCAGTTCCGGATTTTCCACTTGGCCACACCTTCATTATGAATTATTAGATTCCGATATGAACATGATTGATCCTTGGCATGGAGACTGTAATCAGGAAGCGAGTCAATGGACTAACCAGTATCCTTTTCTCAATGAACATCCCACCGAGGTCAAGAGTTTCATTTCGTCATCCTATCCCATCATATCGTTGGCAGATTTGAGAACGGCAATATCAGAAAACGCACCCTTTCGAAAACATATAAATCCGGGAGAAATCTGGTGGTCCTATTTGATGGTCATGAGCCTCCATAAAACAGATACTCTGAAATGGGTGTTTTATAAAAATGGAATTTATGATAATCAAATTTCTTTAGTTCCAGGGGATATTTCAAGTATCTGGCCAGATTGGCTGGAAATATACCCAAGAAGTGATTGGTATCAGGAATCATCTTTTCCGTTGGGGGATGACTGCTATGGCGATTGGACAGAAAAATTCTACATCAATAGTGAATTCATAGATTCATTGTCTTATGTTTGTGATAATATTCCCAATGAATCTCCCAATGTCGATCCGGCTATTTTTGATATGATGACCAATGGAACCATTACTGCTGCGATTAATAGTAATGATGAAGATGGAACCATCATCTGGAACAGTCTTTACGTTCCGCCTCAGCACGGCACTTTTGAAACTTTTAGTGGTTATCAAAAGAATTTCATTTATACACCCAATTCAGAGTTTAGCGGGCTGGATTCGGTTCAAATAATATCAATGGATGACAAGGGAGCCATCGAAAACGGTGTACATTATTTTAATATTCAAAATTTAAGTTTGACAAATACCACCGTTCCAAATCAATTTGAACTCTATCAAAACTATCCCAACCCTTTCAATCCAAAAACAACATTTAGATATGATTTGTCTCATAAGTCAAATGTTACATTAAACATTTACAATCTCATGGGAAATCAAATCCGAACTTTTGAAATAGGCGTAGAAAAAAGTGGGGCCAAATCATATATTTGGGACGGTACAAACAATAGTGGTGAACTCGTTGGTGCAGGAATTTACTTATTCCAAATACAAGCTGGTGACTTCACCAAATCCCGAAAAATGATATTTTTAAAATAGGAGTTATTATGAAAGTAAAACTTTTTTCAAAATGTGGAAAATACTTTGGAAAATCAAATACGGCTGATCGCCTGGAAGAAGATGTTAATTTATGGTTGGAAAATCAATCGGGAATAAAGATTGTTGAAATAAAACAATCGTCTTGCGGAGGCAGTATGGAACCGGGTCAACATTTAATTTCAGTATGGTATGATGAAGCGGGATGAGTTGTCTCCAAAGAAATAATAATTTTACATTAAGATGATAAAATGATCATAACAAATACCGATTCAGTTCCAAATAGAGAAGTCACCGAAATACTAGGCGTTGTACGAGGGAATAGTGTTCGGGCAAAACATATTGGTCGCGATCTCATGGCTGGACTCAAAGGAATCGTTGGGGGTGAAATCTCCGGCTACACAGAACTACTGGCCGATTCTCGAGAAGAAGCTTATAAACGAATGACCGAAGATGCAGAATCTTTAGGTGCAGATGCAATTCTCAATGTTCGATTTGTGACAAGCATGATTGCACAAACTATGTCAGAAATGTTGGCTTATGGAACGGCAGTTAAACTAAAGTGACAATAAAAGGGGGATAAATATAAATAAATGCCTGTTCATTCATCATTGAATACTGTCGAACTCTCCATGCTGAAAGATATGATGGAGCGGGAAGGAATTGATTGTATCTTAAAACAGGAAAACCTGTCTGCATTGGCGGGCATCATGTCTCCGGGACATTGCATGGCTGAACTTTGGATATTGAATGATGATGATGAAATAAAAGCTCAGGAATTCGTTGACGAGTATTTAGAAGGAATTTCTGCCAAATAATCATGATTATTTACTACGACGGCGATTGTGCCTTGTGTCATAGCATAGTTCACTTTATTCTAAGGATCGACCGGAATAGTGTTTTTCGGTTTGCACCTTTATCACATTTAAAAAAAGAAAATCAACATAATTTCCCGGACAGTCTTGTTTTAGAAAATAATGGTGAATATTATTTTGAAGGAAAAGCCATTCTGGGAATTCTAAAAAGACTAAGTTGGCAATGGAGATTCCTCGGCAGTTTTTTAAATCTATTCCCTTTGGCGATATTAGATCAAACTTATAGACTTATTGCCAACAACCGAAAACGATGGACATTAAAAAATAAGAGAGTATGTCCCATAATCCCTGCTGAATTAAGAGACAGAATTCAAATTCTTCAATCATGATTTCTGTTTTGCTCTTTCCCAAATTTCATCCATTTCTTCTAAGGTAGATTCTTCCAACTTTTTTCCTTTCGCTTCCAATTCTTCTTCAATTTTTTGAAAACGATATATGAATTTCTTATTGGTGGCTCTGAGCATATCTTCAGCCGGTATATCTAAATAACGAGCTAGATTTACCACCGAAAAAAGGACATCGCCAATTTCTTCTTTGGTGTTTTCTGTATCGCCTTTTTCATGTGCGGATTTTAGTTCATCAATTTCTTCATGAAGTTTTGCCCAAACATCATCAATGTTATCCCAGTCGAATCCAGCATAAGCTGCTTTTTGTTGGAGTCTCTGGGCACGCGTTAACGCGGGCAAAGCTGGCGGTACACCATCTAAACGAGATTTACGATTCTTTTCAGAATGCTTTAATGCTTCCCAATTTTTTTTTGCTTCAAAAGCAACGTCCGCTTTTTTATCCCCAAATACATGAGGATGACGTCGAATAAGTTTTTTCACCACAGTATCCAGAGAATCCGCAATCGTAAATTTTGAATCTT
>Ga0209140_1000211_pt1 | contig 34245 bp, 36 predicted proteins | sample SaaInlV_120m_DNA_3_FD_184666 | JGI IMG/M metagenome (GOLD analysis project Ga0209140, IMG submission 184666) | Marine microbial communities from expanding oxygen minimum zones in the Saanich Inlet - Saanich Inlet SI073_LV_100m_DNA (SPAdes) (version 2) | ecosystem: Environmental > Aquatic >... | reverse complement strand
GAGTGTGGTGGTTTTTGAATATTGTGGATAAAGTGGCAGGATAATAACCTTGCTACAACCTTTGTCTCTTAGCTTGTTTAAAGCACTAGAGATCGAAGGGTTGCCATATCTCATGCCTAATTCAAACTCTAGGTTTGAGTGCTGTTTTGATAACACCTGTTGGACACCTTCTAGTTGAGACTGAGTAATATTCAACAAAGGTGATCCAGGACCGAGGCTGTTCCAAATTTTGGCGTAGTTAACTGCTGATTTCTTAGGTCGAATATTTAAGATGACCAAGTTTAAAGCCAGCCACCAAATGAGTTTATTGGGCGGGTCAACCACTCTAGGATCAGACAAAAATTCAGCCAAATAGCGTTTTAATGCGGGCTTAGTTGGCTCGTCAGGTGTGCCTAAATTGGTAAGCAAAATACCCGTTTTCATAATTTTTTATCCAAATTGGTATCAATAAACTCACGTACAAAATCAGGCGTTTGTGCCGAGTGAAAGCGATCAACTTCCTCACCATTAATAAAAGCAATAACAGTTGGAAACCCTCTCACACCATAGCGTCCAGCGATTTTCATATTTTCATCTTCTGCTTCAATTTTAGTAAGCAGAAACTCTTTTTCATCATACTCCAAAGCCACAGAATTAATAATTGGCTCCAAAATATTACAAGGGCCACACCACTGCGCTGAAATATCCAAAATGACTAATCTATGGTGGGATTCATCCAGTACGCGTTTTTCAAAATTGTCAATATCAACTTCTAAAGTAGCCATAATTAATGACGCCTAATTGTATTTAGATCAAAATGGCGGCGTTTATTATTATTGTAAATAGAAAAAACGATCAGCACCAATCCAAGCAAAATAGCGATACCGACATAGATCCAATTAGTATTCAAATTATCAATAAAAGAGATGGATGTGGCGGTATCTTTTAATGAAGATTTAGCAAGATTAGTAGGCTTTAGATCAGACAAAGGCTCATCAACTATAGTCGATTTTTTGTCTAATTCTAAGCTATTTTTTTGCACTTTATGCTCAATATTTAATGACTTAGTATCACCTTTAAAGCCTTCTATATCAGTATTTAGCTGAGAATTGTCACTTTTCAAAAGCATATTCTTTCGAGTTAAATCACTCACCGTTTGTTCAAGCTTTAATAAGTGGTTATTTAGCTTGGTATTGTCACTCTTTAAAAGAGAGTTTTGCTGAGTAAGCACCTCTATATTATCTTTTAATTGAGCCAGTTCTTTATTCAACTCTACTATTTGATCGATGTTATTATTAGAATCAGTAGTGATTAAAACAGGGGGTGTGGTGGTAAGCCTATCAGACAAAATCCAACCACTTACATCCTCTAATGAAACCAAAGACCAGCCAGAATAATGCATGGTTAAACGTTGTAATTGCTGATCCTTCATGACATTTTTAATGATATTTTTACTATCAGCATCAGATCGATCGGATCGAATGACAGTATTGTCATTAATTACAAAAACGGTGGTGTTTGCCAATGAATTTACACTCAATAACAATAAAAAGATAAAAGAAAAAATCTTATTCATGCTTTAGAAAAATAATTAGTCAAAAATTAGTCATAGTATAAGCTGAAAACGCAAAAAATCCAAAAAATAAGCTAAAAAATAGATAAAATCGTTAAAAATCAAAGAGTTATGTCATAAAATAAAATATGCTCATTTTTAAACGATTTAATACCAACTTAGACTCGCTTATGGTTTTTTGATAAAAGCTTCTAAAATAGAAAATTTAAAGCTAATTATGGAAAAACGAGGATTTTTGGATTTTTTTAAGGTTTTCTCAAGAATGTGAGAGAATTAAATTATCTTAGCTCGAGAGAATTTCCGAGTTAGTCTATATTTTTGCTTTGGGCTTTTTGGTTTTTCTGGAATGGTTCGCTCAAAAAACTGACATGCCAACAGAGGATTTAAAATATCATTCTTAAATCGAGTTTTGTGGGTGCGTTTTAAAATTTTCATCAGCTCATCAGCACTACTTTCTAGCTGGCAATTTCTTAATACTTGAACTTGGTCCGAGCTTATTTTTTCTAATTCACAGCTTAGTCCGTTCTTAGCTCCCGATGTACCTATAACCTGCGGTGTATCAATGTTTTTTTGAAATTCAAATCCCTGTTGTTCTGCCGAATTTGAGATTGAATTGTTACGCTTTAACTCCTCACTCCAGACTTGGTTGTCCTCAATATTTTGCTCAACTTTTTGCTGTTTGCTTTTCTTAAACCAGTCCATAGTAACAATTTATACGAGGTGAGTAGGTTTAGTTTATCAAAAAATAAACCCTTAGTTTGGTAAAAATGGCGCTAAAAACAATCAAAACACCCTTTTATACAAGTTTACTGCGTTAGTATTTGATCTAAAAACAGCTGTAATCGCTCTGATTCTGGATTTTCAAAGAATTTTTCCGGTGTATTTTGCTCAATAACCTGCCCCTCATCCATAAAGATGACGCGATCAGCCACTTTCTTGGCAAAACCCATCTCATGCGTCACACAAAGCATGGTGATACCTTCTTTGGCTAGCTCAATCATCACATCTAGTACTTCCGAGATCATCTCTGGATCAAGCGCTGAGGTAGGCTCATCAAATAACATAATCTTAGGTGAGGTACACAATGATCTGGCGATTGCAACACGCTGTTGCTGGCCACCAGAAAGCTGGTTTGGGTACTTTTCAGCTTGGTCCTTAATACCCACTCTATCCAGTAACTTCAAAGCTTTTTCTCTAGCTTCTTGCTTGGTCTCATGGTGCACCCAGATTGGCGCAAGTGTCAGATTATCAATAATGCTTAAATGAGGAAATAGGTTGAAGTGTTGAAATACCATGGAAACTTCAGAACGCACTTGTCTGATTTTTTTAACATCATCTGTTAATTCAGTGCCATCAACCAAGATGGAGCCTTCTTGAAACTTCTCTAGAAAGTTAACACAACGAATTAAGGTTGACTTGCCACTACCAGAAGGGCCACAAACAACAATAATCTCACCTTCTTTAACGTTGAGATCAATGTCTTTAAGTGCATGAAAGTCTCCATACCACTTGTTTAGCCCCTTTATTTCAATAATATCGCAACAACCTTTTTCGCCTATTTCTTTATTTGTTAATTCACTCATTTTTTTACCTACTTATGTTCAGTGCTAAAACGCACTTCTAATCTTTTTGAATAACGACTCATTGAATACAAAATCACCCAGATAACCATGGCAACAAACACGTAGCCTTCGGTATCTCTTCCTAGCCAGTTAGAGTTACTGGTTGCTGCACCTACGATTGCCAGCATATCAAACAAGCCGATAATCAATAATAAAGTGGTGTCTTTAAATAAGGCAATAAATGAGCCAACAATATTTGGAATGGAAATCTTGAGTGCTTGTGGCAGAATAACAAGCATGGTTTTTTGCATGAAGCTAAGACCTGCTGCGTCAGCTGCTTCATACTGCCCCTTAGGGATGGCTTGCAAGCCACCACGAATTACTTCTGCAATATAAGCTGTTTGGAATAAGGTGATACCAATTAAGGCTCTAAGTAGTTTGTCAAAGTCCATCCCCGCAGAGAAAAACAACGGCAACACAACAGAGGCCATAAATAAGATAGTAATAAGTGGCACACCTCGTACAAACTCGATATATACCACTGAAATAAATTTCACCACACGCATTTCAGATTGTCGGCCTAATGCAAACAAAATACCTAATGGAAAAGAGGCGATAATACCAACAGCAGCAACCACGACAGTCAATGTAAGTCCGCCCCATTTATCCGTTTCAACAATCTCTAAGCCTAGCCCTCCATAGAGCAAAACAAAGGCAACAACAGGATATATTAAAAAAGAGCCGATAATGAAATGCGCCCTATATTGTGAACTTTTAAGTAGCGATCCAAGCGCAACTAGCGCTGCAATAATGCCAAACATGGTATTAACACGCCAAAGCTCTTCTTGTGGGTAAAACCCATAAATAAACATTTTAAAATTGGCATTAATAAAGGACCAACATGCACCTTCTCGGCCACAAGAATCATTATCTGCAGTCAAATCAAAATTAGCATCAAAAATTGTCCAATTTAAAATCGGTGGCAAGAGTAGATAGATGATGTATAACGCAATAAAAGTAAGTGAGGCGTTGGTTACGGATGAAAACAGGTTGTCTTTCAGCCATAGAACGGCCTTAGTTTGCGATTTTGGCGGTTGTTTTGTTTCTTTTAGCGAGTATGTTGCCATAATAGTTACTTACCCTTAATTTGCATTTTTTTGTTAAAAATATTCAAGATCAATGAGATGACTAGTGATATTGCTAAATATACTAACATTGTCAATATGATAATTTCAATTGCTTGACCCACCACATTTAAGACCGTGCCTGAGAATATAGTCACTAACTCTGTATAGCCAACTGCCGCTGCTAAAGAGGAGTTCTTGGTAAGATTTAAGTATTGATTAATAATCGGCGGTATGGCCACTCTTAGCGCTTGTGGCAATACCACTAGTCTTAATGACTGTGTTTGCGTTAACCCCATTGCTGCTGCTGCCTCTTTTTGCCCATTATCTACAGACTCGATTCCAGAGCGGATGGCTTCGGCGATATAAGTGGCTGTATAGATACTCAAGGCAAAGGCCAGAGCAAAAAATTCAATAGATAAGTCTACACCCCCTCTAAAATTAAAACCCTTTAACACCGGATATTCTAGTTGCGCACCAGAGGCAAAATAAACCGCTATTGGCAACAAGAGTACAAGCCCTGCAAAGTAAGGAGTGGTGTTGGTTTCTATCCCTGTATCATCATGCTTCTTATTACTGCGTCTTTTAATAAAAATATAGCTAACAACACCAATAATGAAACTTGCCAGAACAAGGTATATCTCAACCCCTTCAACAGGTCTAGGTAGGTACAACCCTCTTGAATTGAGAAAAATACTATCAAAGAAGCTGATACTATTTTTAGGCGATGGAAAAGCGCTAAGCGCCATTGAATACCAGAATAGAATTTGAAGCAGTATCGGTATATTTCTAAAAACTTCAATATACACAGTGGCCATTTTTCTAATTAAATAGTTGCTGGATAAGCGTGAAATACCAACAATAAGCCCTAAAACTGATGCAAAAAATATGCCTGTTATTGCAACAATTAAGGTATTAACAATACCGACGTAAAACGCTTGAAGATTGGTTGATGCTGGTGAATATTCTAAAAAGAAATTATCATTAACAGCAAAACCAGCTTCATCATTTAAAAAACCAAAACCACTTCTAATGCCTCTTTGCTCAATATTAAGCATCATATTATCAAATGCTTGATAAGCAAAATAAGCAATAACAACAACAGCCAGTATCTGAAATAAGATTGCTCGAACTTCGTTGTTATATAGTAGTGACTTTAGTTTTGTAAACACAAAAAAACCTCAATAAAAAAACGGCTAACTGTTAGCTAGCCGTTTTATATTTTGTTTAGACTTTATCTAAACGCTGGAGCGTATAAGATACCGCCTTTAATCCACAACTGGTTTACACCACGTGGAAGCTGGATTGGCGTTGACATGCCGATGTTTCTTTCGAAACTTTCGCCGTAGTTGCCCACTTGCGCAATAATATTACGTGACCAATCTTTGCTAAGACCTAAGCTTTCGTTAAGCTTGCCAGATTTACCTTGTAGTCTCTGAATACCAGGACTAGTAGAAGCATCATCGATAGTAGCTGAAGTAACACCTAATTCTTCTGCTTCGATCATTGCATTAAGCGACCATCTAACAATGTTAAGCCAAGTGTTGTCATCTTTACGTACAACTGGACCTAGAGGCTCCTTAGAGATCACATCACCTAAAACTACCGCAGAGCTAGGATCTTTAAGTGTTGACCTAAGACCAGCAAGCTGAGATACGTCTGAAGTTAGTGCGTCACAACGACCAGCTTCGAAACCACCTTTAGTTTGAGCAGATGTATCGTAGGTAACCGCTTTAAATTCCATCTTATTTGAACGGAAGTAATCCGCTAAGTTAAGCTCAGTTGTTGTTCCTGCTTGAATACAAAATGAAGCGCCATCTAGATCTTTCACACTGTTAACACCTAATGATTTCTGAACCATAAAGCCTTGACCATCGTAGTAGTTTACGCCAGCAAAAGTAAGACCTAATGAAGTGTCACGAGTATGTGTCCAAGTCGTGTTACGCGAAAGCATGTCGATCTCACCAGATGATAATGCAACAAAACGCTCTTTAGCGGTTAATGGTACGAATTTTACTTTTTTAGCATCGCCTAAGGTTGCGGCAGCAACTGCACGACAAACATCAACATCAATACCAGACCAGTTACCACTTGAGTCAGGGCTAGAAAAACCCGGTGTACCTGTTGATACGCCACACGTTAAACTACCTTTAGTTTGTACATCCTTTAAAGTATCACTATGGAATATACCCGCTTGTACACCAAAACTACCAATCGCTATTAACGATACAGCAGATAATTTTAATAACTTATTCATAAAACTTCTCCTCATTGAGATTAATTAAAAATGCAGCACTTAATCATTTACCACATGGTGAAAGTTTAAAGGATAAATCGCTTTATGAGAAGAGTTTTACTAAAAAAAAACTAGGTTCTTTTTTGATACATAGATACCAAACCTAGGAGCATGGTAACGGTAATAATAATACTAAGATGTTTAGAATCAACAATTGGTGAATAGCTACTATAAGCTGAGGCCAATGTTGTACTGGTTAATAAAGAGGCGCCCAAAACTGTTAACAGTTTAATAAGGGTTGATAGTTTCATCAGTCTAATGAATAAGTGCCACACTAAGTGACATGATAACTGCAGCTGATGAATAGATAATTGTGTGTAATGCTAAGTTCATTGTTTCTCTCCCTGGAAAAAATAAATTATTAAAAAAAATTAGTGAATCGTTGTACCGATTAGTTGTGTAATGATAGATTTTGACGAACTTGAATTTTTAAGCGTAGCTCTGGCATACCATTTCTTTGCTAACTTCTCGTTTGCCTGAATACCTTCACCCGTTAAATATGCATACCAAACATTAAACTGAGCAGGTAAATTACCCTGCTTAGCCGCTCTTTGATACCAGTAAAAAGCATTTGCTGTATTTCTAGCAACGTCTTGACCTTTTTGGAAAATATCTGCCAATTTGTATTGAGCGCTTGCATCCCCTAAATAAGCCTGCTGCTGGATCTTTATTGTTTCAACTTTTAGCTCTGATTCGGCTAACAAATGTGCATGTACTTTGTTCATAACATTTTCCTCATTTAGTTGTTAATTTGAGCCAAATATACCGTGATTTTAATAGCCTGTAAAGGGCTATTAACAATAAAAATTATATATTATATATTTACTTAAAAACAATGAGTTATGTGGTATTTATGGTATTAATAACTCTATAGTTATTTTTTAACTAATATAACTCTTTTACATAGGTGGTAAAAAATAACTATAATAGGTAAAAAAAACAAGCATAAACAGACAAAACAACATGGCCAATAAAACCAAAGACTACCTAGCTAAAGTGCGCAAAAAGACTGGCTTTTCAGACTATAAAATATCGCAGAAATATGAGATTAATCAGTCTAATTTAAGTAAATATAAATCAGGAAGAGCTGCCCTTTCTGAAACACATGCCTGGCTATTTGCCGATATCTTGAATATTAATCCTGCTGAGGTTGTTGCCAACACCAAGCTTGAGCATGCAAAAATGAAAGGTGATAAATCGAAGGTTATATTTTGGCAGGAGCGGCTTAAAAACCTTTCAAACATCTCTGAGTCTATCAAAATCGATATTGCGCAAATTAACCCCATTGTTGGGGATTTAAACAATAATGCCCAAAAAATTATTGATTTAAGCCTTAAAGCCACCCAACAAGGTTGCGACTTATTAGTTTTTCCAGAATTATCCTTAACAGGCTACCTACCTGAAGATCTACTATTACGGGCTGGATTCATTCAGCAAGTAGATGAAAAAGTAACCATGATAAAAAATGCCATCCCTGAAAATATTTCTATTATTTTTGGCGCACCTCATCAACAAGCGGGTAATTTGTACAATGCCGCTTATTTGGTTCAGGAAAAAGAGATTCAAATTTATCACAAACAACAGTTGCCAAATTACAGCGTTTTTGATGAAAAGCGCTACTTTAGCGCAGGTAGTCAGCCTTTTATTTTTACCATCAAAGGTCAACGCATTGGCTTATTGGTTTGTGCCGATCTTTGGGATGCAGACACAGTTAGAGAAACTGTTAGATATGGTGTAAGCAGTATTATTAGTATTAACGCCTCCCCTTTTCACGTTGGTAAACACCAGCAACGACTCAATGAGGTTAAAAACCGTGTACTTGAAAATCAAGTGGGCTTTGTTTACGCCAACTTAGTGGGTGGTCAAGATGAAATTATCTTTGATGGCGGCTCATTTGCCATGGATGCCAAGGCACAACTCACCCACCAGTTGCCATTTTTTGAAACGGCCACGAGCTCGTTAACAGATCCTTACACACCAGCAGAAAGTGCCAGTGTTGAAAAAACAATTTACGATGCTTTAGTGCTTGCCACTAAAGATTATATTGAAAAAAATGGGGTTTTTAAAGGAGTGGTTATCGGCTTATCTGGTGGTATCGACTCCGCACTAACACTAGCCATTGCAGCAGATGCCATTGGCAGTGAAAAAGTCAAAGCCATTATGATGCCCTACACCTACACCTCCAACATGAGCCTAGAGGATGCCAAAGCTCAGGCCAGCACCATGAATATTGATTATCAAGAAATTAGCATTCACTCGATGGTTGAAAGCTTTAACTCTCAATTGAGTGGTGTATTTAGCGGTCTGCAGGCTGATACCACTGAAGAAAACCTGCAAGCTAGAGTGCGTGGAACCCTACTCATGGCCATTTCCAATAAACTTGGTAGCATTGTTCTTACTACTGGCAATAAGTCAGAAATGGCTGTCGGCTATGCTACTTTATATGGCGATATGTCGGGCGGCTTTGCCCCACTTAAAGACGTGTCAAAAACCATGGTTTACCGATTAGCAAAGTATCGTAACACTCAGTCTTACATCATTCCTGGTCGGGTGATTGATCGAGAGCCTTCTGCAGAGCTGGCGCCTAATCAAGTGGATCAGGACTCCCTACCGCCATACGATGAACTAGATGCTATTCTTGGTCTATTCATTGAGCAAAGACTCTCTGTTAAAGATATCGTAAACCAGGGGTTTAACCAACAAACTGTGGAGCGCATTAGCCAACTGGTGCTTAATAATGAATATAAACGCAGACAAAGCGCTCCAGGGCCAAAAATTTCAAAAAATGCCTTTGGAAAAGAGCGTCGCTATCCTATGACTTCTAAGTTCAAACCTTAGGAAAATACTTTTAGAATCCCTTGAGCTTTGTGTGTGGTCTCTTCCAATTCACGCTTAGAGTTGGAATCAAACACAATGCCAGCACCCGCTCTAAAGCTTAGGTTTTTGCCTTGTTTAATCATGGTGCGAATGAGAATATTAAAATCCATTTTGCCATTATTACTAATATAGCCCAATGAACCTGTGTAAGCCTCTCTAGCCTCACCTTCCAGCTCGGAAATAATCTGCATACAACGAATTTTAGGGCATCCGGTAATGGTTCCACCTGGGAATAATGCCTTTACTAAATGCTTAACATTCATAGCGGGCTTTAAAGTACCCTTAATATTAGAAACAATATGATGCACATAGGGATAAGTTTCCAGTGCCATTACTTCATTCACCTCAATTGAGCCATACTCACACACTCTGCCCAAATCATTACGCTCCAAATCCAGCAGCATAATATGCTCAGCTTGCTCTTTAGGGTGATTGATTAAACGCTGTTTGAGCAATTCATCCTCATCACCCGCACCTCGAGGGTGCGTACCTGCAATGGGGCGTGTTTCAACCTGATCACCATCCACACTAAACAAGCGCTCGGGCGAGGAAGAAATAATACTAAAGTTTTCAAATTGAGCGAGCGCTGAAAACGGTGCTGGATTGGATGCCTTTAGACCACTGTAAAGCTGTGCAGCGCTACATTCATGCTCTAAAGTATATTGCCAAGCCCGTGATAAATTCACTTGAAACACGTCACCCGCTTCAATATAATCCTTAATTTTTTCAACACCAGACAAGAATTTTGCATCGGGTTCACAGTCCAATACACCTGAAAAATTAGAAGAATCTGCATCCACTTTGACTTGTTTAATGTCAGTTAGCACTTGATCTATTCTTGTTTGATCACCCTGTTCATCTAATAAATAAGTCTTATTTAGCTGATGATCAAGCACAATAGCACAAGGTATTTTGGATGCTATTGCAACAGGCAAATTGCTGCTGTACATACTCTCTAACAAGGTTGGCTCGATTTGACCGATCAACTCATAAGACAAATAAACAAACCAGCCACCGGTAAAAGGTAGTTGTGAATACTGAGTATTATTCGTGGTAATTTGAGAAGACAACGTTTCTAAAAAATTAAAATCTGTCAAATTTTCTAGCACCAATTCTTGCTGTGGATGTGCAAACAAAATCGAGTAACGATTGTTAATATTATGATTAACGCTTTCCAGTAAAAAGGGGTAGCGCCTGGTGTTTAACTGGCACAGAGCGTCCAAAGAAAAATTTGGAATTTCTAAAACTTTCATGCTAATTTAGCTGCTTAGACTCGCTACTTGTTGACTCGGCAGGTGTAATTTTACTAAGCAGTTGTTGGGCGCGATTAGCAACACGGTGAGATGGGAATTTATCCAACATACTGCTAAGTAGTTTTTGTGCTTTTTCAGTTTGCTTTAATTCAACATACACCCTGGCCAATTCAAACAAAGAGTTGGCATACTTATGATGTAGCGGGCTGTTTTGTTGAAATGCCACAAATGTGTTTTTTGCCAATGAGTATTGCTCTTGTGCTAAATAAGTTTTGGCCAGCCAATAGTGTGCATCGGATGCATGGTTATTATCAGGATAAATATCCAAATATTGTTTAAATAATATAATGGCTTGATCATACTGATCAGTTACTAGAAGTGAGCGTGCATTGGTGTATATTTTTTTGGCTTTTTTATTGTGCTCACGCACGCGCATCATGGTTTGCTCAACCACAGAGCTAGATTTTTTGTATTCCATTAAATTAAACAATTCAGTAATTTTTTGCCTGCTGATTTGCTGTTGTTGCTCTAATTGCTCAATTTTTCCTTTTAACGATTTATTAGTACGCACCAAACGCTTAATTTTTTTATTATGATCCATGATCACTTTATCGGTATTAATACCCGCAGAAGCGGGCTGCCAAGCAAACACGGTTAATAAAAAAACTAAGAAAAAACGCTGCATAATTCTCTACTGATAAATAAACTCAACACGTCGGTTTTGCTGCCAAGCACTTTCGTTATGAAGCTGGGCAGTTGGATTTTCTTCACCAAAGCTGATCACATTAACTCGAGAAGATAAATCATACAAACCTAGAATTTCTTTTACTGCTAGGGCGCGATTTTCACCCAATGCTAAGTTGTACTCACGTGTACCACGCTCATCTGCATGCCCTTCTAGGCGCAGATTAAGGGCTGGATTATCGCGCATGAAATTGGCATGCTTGATAACCTCTTGTGTTGCTGCCTCATCAATCTCACTACCATCATAAGAAAAATGTAATACAAACTTAGCGCCTGAGTTTTTTAACTGGGCCACCGCCATTCTAGCAGCGTTATTTTGAGCCGCTGAACGCGCATGATTGCCTGCAAATTCTTGTGATTGAAAGCTGGAAGAATCTGCCGCAATAATACTCTCTTGAGTGGCAGACACATCCTCTTGTGAAGTTACCACAGCTGGCCTTGGTGCAACTTTTTGATAAAGCTCTTCAACCGTTGACGAACATGACGATAGTAGAATGGTAGCTGTTACTAATGAGGCAATTTTTAACATGACAATCTCCTGATATTATTTAGAATAATGTGACCAATTCGGCTCTCGAACTTCACCAGCCTTACTGACTAACTCAAAGGTTTGGTGACCTAAGATAGAAACCACGGATAACACACCCGAATCGTCTTTATTGGTGGCAAAGATAATCATACTACCATTCGGAGAAAAGAAAGGGGATTCATCCAGTTTATTTTGTGTCATGACCATTAGATCTTTAGTGGCAATATCAAGCAATGCAATACGATAATCTTTATCCACTCGGTGTACCAAAGCCAAACTTTTGCCATCTGGTGAAAAAACAGCTTTAGCGTTATAGCTTCCTACAAAAGTGGCTCGGTTAATTTTGCCAGTTTTTAGATGTTTGATATACACTTGAACTTGACCCGAACGATTAGAAGTAAAGGCAATACGCTCACCATCAGCAGAATAACTTGCTTCTGTATCAATACTAACATCACTGGTTAATCGAGTTAGTTTTTTGTCTTTAAGGTGATACGAATAAATATCTTTATTGCCATCTTTAGATAAAGTTAAGACAATACTCTCACCATTTGGGTGCCAAGCAGGTGCTGAGGCAATGCCATCAAAATAAGGTAGTTTTTGAGTTTTACGGCGCACGAACGGATACTGAATAAACACCTCAGAACGACCATTCTTAAAAGACACATAAGCAATTTTATTTTGATCAGGTGACCAGGCAGGCGATAAAATTGGGCTGGCCGCTCTTAGGATGGTTTGCGGATTTTGTGCATCTGAGTCTGATATTTCTAGCTTATATTCGCGCTTACCTCGACCTTTGTTGGCAACAGTTACATACGCTAAACGAGTGTCAAACGAGCCTTTCTCACCCAATAAGGCAAAGTATATTTGGTCTGACAGATAATGTGTAATACGCCTAATACCACTATTATGTACAGCAAACTTTTTGGCATACAATGTTTTTCTTGAATACACATCTAGCAGCTCAATTTCGACATTGAAAATTTTCTTACTAACCTTTTCGAGCTTACCAATAACAATGGCTTCAGTTTTTTGAGCTTGCCACTTGTCAAAATCAACTTGACTGGTAACAATATAATCAGCACTAGAGGCGTTAAATTCGCCAGAACGGTTAAAGTTATCACGCATAATATGCGCAATCGTTTCACCCTGCTTAGCATCACCTTTGACCAAAAAAGGAGAAATAACAATTGGAAAGGCGTCTTCAGCTTTTTTTAAAACGGTTACCTCTAAAACGGCAAAAACACTTGCACTATAAAATGTTAAAAAAGCAGCGATTAGTTTAATCATTCTCTTTCTTCAATCCAGTTCATTTGAATGGCTTCTAGGATTTTTTCACCAGATTTTTCAGCTTCATCTTCAAACTCCGCCAAAGCCATAACCATCTCTCTTAAGTCAACAAACCCAACTGTCAAGGGGCTTATGTCAGGGTGAGCTTCATCCAAAGCAATCGCGATCTCTAAGGAATCCGTCCAGTTCATAAAAATACCTAAAAAATAATCAATAATTAGCTTAATTTTAAAACAAATAGTCGGCAATCATGTGTCTTTTTAGCAAGTAAGCACTGTTTAAATACGGCGCACTTCTTGAATAAATTTAAGGGTTTCTAAAGCTTGAGTAATTTCATACAAATGATGAGAGCTTGTTACACTAATAACCAAATCAAGTGATTTAATTGAGTTGTCTTTTTCTTGCACTTCAATATGCTCAATATTACTTTCTAACTTTGATACCATATTGGCAATTGAGGCAAGTGTACCGCGCTGATTGTCTACATCTACAGTGATCTTAACATCGAAACTCTCGCCCTTCTCAGGCTGCCAATCAACTGCCATCCATTGTGCTTGCTTACTTTTTAAGCGCACTAGATTGGTACAATCAGAGCGATGCATAACCAACCCTTTTGTAGTGGTTAAGATACCAGAAACCTTGTCCCCTGGAATAGGGTAGCAACAATGAGCGAAGCTAATTGCTTTATCTCGTGTTGAGCTAATTCTGACACTTTGAGCTGAATATTGATCATCATCATACTGCAGCTTGTTGAGTACTACTGAGACTAAAATTTCACTCAAGCCAATCTTTAGATGCATATCCTCCAAAGAATCACAAGCTAATTCATTAAGGCAAGTTTGCCATTTTTTGGTACTAATACTCTCTACATCAACAGTAAGATAATCAAGCGCATTAGATAATAAATATTCACCAAGCTGGATCAACTCTGAGGCAGACTGAGTTTTTAAATATATTTTAATTGCAGCTTTAGCCTTAGCTGTTACCGACATTTGTAGCCAAGACGGATGTGGCTTGGCATGCTCATCTGTAACAATTTCTACCGTTTGCCCTGAGCGAAGTCGTGTTGAAATAGGGGCGCTGACTTGGTCAATTTTAGCTTTAACAGTTTTGTTGCCGATATTGGTATGCACCATATAGGCAAAGTCAAGCACGGTTGCTCGATATGGCAGCTGCATAATATCACCTTCAGGGGTAAATACAAACACCTCTGACGGGAACAAATCATTTTTGGTTTCTTCTAAGAATTCGACCGATGTGCCTGAGTTTTGCTGAATATCAAGCAATGATCCTAACCAGTTGCTAGCCAGCTCGGAATCATTATCTGAATCACTTTTATAGTGCCAGTGTGCAGCAATCCCGTATTCAGATACAAAATGCATATCTTCAGAGCGAATTTGCACTTCAATAAAAATCTTATTAGGGCCAAATAAAATAGTATGTAGCGATTGATAGCCATTGGATTTTGGTAAAGCAACATAATCTTTAAATTTACCGGGTAATGGCTTATATAGGTTATGAATCACACCAAGCGCCTGATAACACTGCGCCACATCTTTAACAATCACTCGAAAAGCATACATATCTAGCACTTGATTAAATTTCAAGCGCTTATTTTTCATTTTTTTATAGATACTACAAGGTTGTTTTTGTCTCCCGCTAATCTCAACTCCAGGTAGCTCTTCTTGCACTAGGCGATTATCAAGTTGCTCCTGAATATGCTTAATAACCTTGGTCCTATTGCCACATTGCTTTTTAATCTGGCTTGCTAGCACCTTATGACGAAATGGATGAATAATAGCAAAACAAAGATTATCTAGCTCAACCCTAATACTATTAAGACCTAATCTTCTGGCAATTGGCGCATGAATCTCAACAGTTTCTTTGGCAATTCTCAGTTGTTTATCTCTACGCATAGAATCCAAAGTACGCATATTATGCAAGCGATCAGCTAGCTTGATCACCATCACTCGCATATCGTCACTCATGGCTAAAAACAACTTTCGAAAGTTCTGCGCCTGCTTGTCTACAGTGGTGTGAAATTCTAGCCCGGTTAATTTAGAAACACCTTCTACAATATGAGCAATTTCATAGCCAAAATCATAGTTTATCTCTTCATAGGTCACACTAGTGTCTTCAATGCAATCGTGTAATAATGCCGCAACAATACAATAATAATCCAGTTGAAGTTCTGCCAAAATCATCGCCACAGAAAGTGGGTGGAATACGTAAGCCTCACCTGATTTGCGATATTGACCATCATGAGCCGTTGCTGCAACCACATAAGCCTGATACACCCCCTCCACCTGAGATTTAGACATATATAATTCAAGCACCTCGCACAGATCACTAATTAGAATTCTTGAATTGTTTTTCGACATGTAGTTTGGGCTAAATCTAGAGTTAAGTTTTGCCATTATAATACTTATGCGTCAGTATAATGTTGTGCATATTTATAATAAATTTACGTAATAATCCATGAAAAAACTTATTCTAATCCTACCTTTACTTACATTATTCCTTGGCGGCTGTTTTTGGGAAGATGAGAAAAAACGTGAATCAATCACCAAGGGCTGGTCTCCAAAAACCTTCTTTACTCAAGCAAAAGAACAAGTTTCAGCCGGCTCTATGGATAAAGCCATTGAACTTTTCGAACAACTTCAAGCTGCTTATCCAGGCTCTAAATACGCCCTACAATCCAAACTAGAAATCGCTTACGCACTTTATAAAAGCGAAGATTATGATTCAGCGATCGAACGCCTTAATAGCTACATTAAGCTTTACCCTAACCACTTCTCCACGCCTTACGCTTATTACTTACGCGGGGTTATTTCAGAAGATAAATCACGCTCAATCTTAGATGATTACATTACTGATAACGCCCAGCGTGACGTTAACTCAGTGCGAGATGCTTTTAACTATTACTTGGCACTGATTGACAAATTTCCAAAAACTGAATACACCGAGGAAGCAAAAACTCGCCTAATTGTACTTAGGAATATCTTATCTCGTCATGAGTTATTTGTGGCTATTTACTATACCAAAAAAGGGGCAAATATTGCTGCCATTAATCGCAGTAAATACATTATTGAAAAATACCCAAATACACCTTCTATCCCTGCAGCACTGCACTTAATGGCACATAACTACGATATTATCAACACACCAATTCTTGCCAAAGATGCACGCCGCGTATTAGCAAAAAGCTACCCTTTATACACACCACACTACTCATTAGAAGACTAGCTAGCACATACCGCTCATGACCAAACTGGAGCGATCGTTCGCACTCAAAATATCGCTGATCATGGCAACACGCATGCTAGGGTTGTTTATGATTTTCCCGATTTTCTCCGTCTATGCTGATCATTACACGCAAGTCACACCACTGTTAATAGGTGTAGCTATCGGTGCTTACGGCCTTACACAAGCATTTTTTCAAATACCATTTGGCTACTTATCAGATAAATATGGGCGCAAGCCTTTGTTAATAATAGGCCTTATTATTTTCTTTATAGGTAGTCTTATTGCAGCCGATGCAAGTGATATTTACCAGGTGGTGGTTGGTAGAGCCTTACAAGGTGCGGGTGCTATTTCTGCCGTGCTCATGGCTTTTTTGGCAGATTATGTCAGTGAGGATGAGCGTCCAAAGGCCAATGCATTTGTAGGGGTTCAAATTGGTATGGCCTTTATGCTGGCTTTACTATTAGGCCCTATTATTGGTCATCAATTTGGCATTTCGGGTTTATTTTGGATAATTGCAGCACTTTCGATTGTGGCTCTGCTAGTGGTTGCTACCTTGCCAAATGCTAAGCCAAAAAAACAATATACACTCTCGGTTAACAACTTTAAGAAAATCCTAACACCCGACCTAATTAGACTTGATTTTAGTGTCTTTGCTCTACACTTAATCCTTACCAGTGCCTTTATCGCTATTCCAATTTTTCTAATCGATAACAATATTCTATCCATTCAAGACAATTGGCAAATTTACCTGCCAGTGATCGTCCTATCTTTTTTAGGCATGATTCCAATGATCATTGTTGCCACCAAATTTCAAAAAACCAAAACCATTTTCTTATTGTCGATTTTCTTGCTAGCATTAAGTCAAATACTGTTTTACCAAACGGCCTTAAATTACGCCACATTTTTCATTATTTTGACTATATTTTTTACCGCATTTAATGCCTTAGAAGCGCTACTACCTTCACTTATTGCTAAAACAGCTAGCAGTGAAAAACGTGGGCTAGCGATGGGTTTTTATGCCAGTTCGCAATTCTTGGGTGCATTTGCAGGTGGTATTTTAGGTGGGTGGATTTATCACACATTTGGTCTAAATAGTGTATTCTTATTCACCACATTTATCGCACTTATTTGGTGGCTAATTGCCCTAAGCATGAGCACTGAACAACATTAAAAATTTACCGGAGAAAACACAATGGCAGGCATCAATAAAGTAATTTTAGTAGGTAACTTAGGCCAAAAGCCAGAGGTTAAATTTGCATCAAATGGTAATGCAATTGCCAACCTTTCAGTGGCAACAAGTGAAAGTTGGACGGATAAAAATACTGGTCAAAAACAAGAAAAAACAGAATGGCATCGCGTTAGTTTGTTTGGCAAATTAGCAGAGATTGCTGGCCAATATTTAGACAAAGGCTCTAAAGTCTACGTTGAAGGTAAGCTTCAAACACGTAAATGGCAAGATAAATCTGGTGCTGATCGCTATACGACTGAAGTGGTTGTTTCAGGATTTAATGGCACCCTACAGATGCTTGATCGTCGTGAAGGCGCACCAATGGGTGGTGGCGCTCCACAATCTGCACCAAGCGCACCTCGAGCACAAGCACCTACACAAGACCCGATCACTCCTGTTGATAACGGTTTTGACGACGACATACCATTTTAAGGGTGGCCTCACAGTTTTTGTAAAGTTTTAAACTATACATACACCCAATTAAAGCCTTGCTGTAGCAAGGTTTTTTTTTGGCTCTAGCTCTCTTAAACTCTCTTGATACCGTGGTTATACATTCTAACCATGCCCTTGAGACCATGATCACTTAACTTTGCCCATGGCTTGATATCTTGCTGATAGCCCTTATACCAAGGCTGAATTATTTCGGTGTTAATCTTGGCCTGAGTATGGACAGATTGCGCATAATCTTTTGCCAGGGCTTGAGCAGCCATAGAGGTTCCAGCTGTTGAGATTGATGCGGTAACGGCCATCACCATGTTTTTAACTTTCATATCTTCTCCTATTTTTTTAGCGGGTTATTTTCACTATACGCCTTATAACAAATAGATTCAAGTGCTTTAAAATATTGCAAAACCCACATATTTAAACATCAATAGGGATAATCATCCTATTCAGTATTCTTAATTAACCCTGTATGAATGATAAAAAAATAGCACAAATTTGGATTGATGCAGATGCTTGTCCAGTTGTTATTAAAGAGATTCTCTTTAAGGCAGCTGATCGCACTCGAACTCAAATAACGCTAGTGGCAAATCATGCACTACACTTACCACCCTCTAGTTATTTAAACTTTATTCAAGTAACTGCAGGGTTTGATGTGGCTGACAATGAAATTGTTAAGCGTATGCATGCAGGTGACTTGGTGATTACTAGCGACATTCCCTTGGCAGACGAAGTGATTACCAAAGGTGGGCTTGCGCTCAGCCCTAGAGGGGAATTATTCAGTGCAGATAACATCAAATCAAAACTCAGTATGCGAGATTTTATGGATGTGATACGCTCAAGTGGCGTACAAACAGGCGGTCCATCTACCTTAAGTCAAGCAGATCGACAAGCCTTTGCTAACCGCTTAGATCATTGGCTAAATCAGAATAAATCCTAGCGCCAAGTTGGCTTCATATACATACCTGGTGTCGCTTCTTCTGCCATAACCTTACCCGGCTCCATCATGGTTCGTATCCCTTGATCCATGCCTGGCACCATAAACGATGACTGTGGCTGTCGATACTGCTGCTGTGGTTGCACACCTGGATTAAATGGCATCATACTCATCCCGCCAAAAGGTTGTGTCGGTTGTGTTTGACGGGCTGAAGGAGTGTTCATTGCCCACGGCATTGGGTTGTACACAGGCTGAGCATATCTTTGTCTTGGCGCTGCATATCTCGAATTAGAGTATCTAGGCTGGGCATAACTTTGAGCACCCCACGGCATAGAATTGCCAAAAGGTTGCATTTGCGGCTGACTAAAACCTTGTGCGCCAAATGGTGACATCATAGAAGATGGATTAGTAAAATTAGCATTCGACATCGTGCTGACAACTAGTGCCAATCCTAGGCAAGTTTTAATAATATGACGCCTTGTATTTTTCATGTTTAGCTCTCCTCAAGAATTAAATAGTGTGAGTTTGAACTATACACTGAGCGTGAGATAGATGTAGATTTTTTTCACTAAACAATAAAAAAAACCTGCGACAAGCAGGCTTTGTTTGGTGTGTTTTAACTTAATTTATTTAGTTTTTTTTCACCTGATCTCTTTCATCCCAATAATTTGCCTTATCCTTTAAAATCCAACGAACACCGCCCTTAGGGTTTTCAACATCGCCTTTATATCTTGGAATTAAATGCACATGCAAATGCTTAACACTTTGCCCTGCCATTTCACCATTGTTGACGCCAATATTATAAGCGTCAGGTTTAAACTCCTCATCAAGCAGTAATTTAGCCTTTTGTACAGCGATACCGATAGCTAGCAATTCCGCCTCAGTTGCCTCAAAATAGGTTGCAAAATGGCGCTTAGGAATCACTAACGTATGCCCAGGTGACGCGGGAAAATTATCAATAAAAGTAAGTGTTAAATCACACTCGCCAATGATTCTTTCTTGATTTCTTAATTTACAAAACAAACACTCTGTACTCATATTATTGCCCTAGGTTAAAGATGGATAATTCGGACAGATATTTTACCTCAAGCAAACATCGGGTATTTAAAGGCTTTAATTAATATGTGTTTAGACGTAAAAAAGCCGGCAATTAGCCGGCTCTTAAGTTAAAACAACTTAGTCTTATTTAGTTGCTTCAGCTGCGGGTGTTGCGCTTGTTTCAGCAGTTGCCGGAATGGCTTGGTTGTAGCCATAATTCCAAGGTGCGCTATTCATATTCATTGGACCGAATGAATTCGAGCCCGTGTCCATACCAAACGGAGAGGTGCTAGTACCAAAATTAAACGGCTGATTATTGCCACCACGATTAAACGGACTGAAGTTCGAGTTAGTCTTCATTGGGCCAAAGTTATTACTATTGCCCCAAGGTGCATTATTAAAATTGCCACCGTTCATTGGCATATTCTTACTCCAATTACCATTGTTTGACCAAGGTGCATTGTTAAAATTTTGACCATTCCATGGTGTATTTCCCCAAGAGTTATTGCTCCATGGGCCATTATTCAAGTTGCCGAAATTATTGCCATTACTCCATGGTGTGTTACTACCAAAATTCATTGGATCGTTACTGTTCCAATTATTACTGAAAGCAGAAGCACTCAGTGCGACCGTCATTAATGTTGTTGCGATGATTTTTTTCATATTTTCCTCATTTTTTGTTAAGTTTATCTTGCGGGTGCTACATTATTCCAAGGGCCGTTATTCATCGGTCCAAACGAATTATTTCGGAAGTTAAGCGGCTGTGAATTTCCCCACGGCGCTTGATTCCAATTATTATTTTGCCAAGGTGTGTTATTACCCCATGGTCCATTATTACGCCAATTACGATTATTCCATGGTCCGTTGTTGTTACGCGGTCCATTGTTATTAAAGCCAGCGCCATTCCAAGGAGTGTTGTTGTTTGTATCAAACTCGTCCATCATATCATCCATTTCTTCACTAAACCAGTCTGGTGTGAATAGCGAATATGGATTATGCGCGATAAAACCATTATTAGCATTGTTGACATTGCTTCCACCCCAGCCATTATTGCCCCATGGACCATTACCAAAACCAGCTGATGCGCTAAGCGCTAATGTCATTAATGATACAGTTACTATCTTCTTCATACACCCTCCTCCTTATTGTTGTTTAATAATAAATCCTAATTATAAACCACTTAAAGCTATTGTTTGGACGAAAAAAAACCAGCAACTAGTGCTGGTTTTTTTTAAACTAACTAAAACTTACTTAGCTGGTGCAACTGGTGCTGTAGGCGCCTGAGTGTTGTTCCAAGGGTTGTTAAAGTTGTTGTATGGGTTGTAACCATTAAAGTTGTTATTGTTGTTCCAACCATTGTTGTTGTTATTGAATTCATCATCAAACTCATCTACCATGTTTGACATTTCTTCCATGTACCAACGTGGATCCCAGTAATCGTATGGGTTGTAACCAAACATACCGTTATCTTCTTGGTAACCGTTGTTATTGTAGTTATTACCGTTGTTCCAAGGCATGTCATTACTGTTAAAAAATGCGTTTGCACTTAGAGAAGCTGCTACTAATGCGATTGCTAAAAGTTTTTTCATTGTCTTATCTCCATATCTAAAATTATTTAAGAAACTATATTATAACATGATAATATAATATTGCAAGCTTTATTTAACAATTAAAACCCACGGCCATACGGACTCTTGGGCTCAGAAAAATTATAATTAGCTGGATACGGGTTTGGCAAATTCAGCGCCGGCTCCGCCACATTACCTGGGTTGGAGAAGGACATGGCTGCAGGCGTCCTGTAAACAGGCCTGGGTATTTGCTGAGATTCAGCTTGAAACGCTTGATTGGGTGTGGGCATTTGCGACATATTAAATTGTGAGCCACCAACGTTGTAAGGGCGATTATTGTAAGGGTAAGGGTAATTACTATTACGCCCATCACTAAATGGATTGTTATCTGTTACTTTTTCCATCCAAAACATTGGCGTCCAAACTGGCCAATCATTATCTTTATAATCAGACCCATAACTATTAAAGTCTAAAAATGCTTGCGCATTAAAGCTAACAGCAATCAAACCTACTAATACTGTCTTGTTCATTACACCTCCCCTATTCGTGTCATTAAGCGTAATTATAAAGCTGAATTTATGTTGCGTGGGTACTTATAGCCTTTGGGTATAATAGCGCACATGAGTACAAAACAGATATTACAATCGCTTTTAGAGCAACGAATTTTAGTGCTAGATGGCGCCATGGGCACCATGATTCAAAAGCACAAACTCAGTGAACAAGACTATCGTGGTGAACGCTTTAAAGATTGGTCTACATTGGTGCAGGGCAATAACGACCTACTATCCCTAACTCAACCAAAAATCATCCAAGATATTCACCGCTCATATTTAGAAGTGGGTGCGGACATTGTTGAAACTAACACCTTTAATGCCACCAAAACTTCCATGTCTGATTATCAAATGGAAGCACTTGCTTACGAGATTAATGTAGAGAGTGCGCGCTTAGCAAAAGCTGCTTGTGATGAATTTTCAACCAAAGACAAGCCACGCTTTGTGGCTGGTGTTATTGGCCCAACATCACGCACTTGTTCGCTTTCACCCGATGTAAACGATCCTGGCTTTAGAAATGTAACCTTTGACGAACTAGTTGAAGTTTATATGGAATCTACCCGTGGACTGATTGAAGGAGGTGCTGATATTATTTTGATTGAAACCATCTTTGATACGCTTAATGCTAAGGCTGCTATTTTTGCCGTGCAAGAAGTCTTTGAGCAAGATGGTATTGAGCTTCCAATCATGATTTCAGGCACTATTACCGATGCTTCAGGCCGTACACTTTCTGGGCAAATGACTGAAGCCTTTTACAATTCACTACGTCACGCAAACCCTATTTCTATTGGTCTTAATTGTGCACTCGGCCCTGACTTGTTGCGCCAATATGTGGCTGAAATGTCACGCGTGGCTAATACCTATGTATCCGCTCACCCAAATGCTGGCCTGCCGAATGAGTTTGGTGAGTACGATCTAGGTTCTATCACCATGGGCAAGCAGGTTAGCGAATGGGCAGAATCTGGTTTGGTTAACATTTTAGGTGGCTGTTGTGGCTCTACGCCTGAGCATATCAAGTGCATTGCCGATGCGATTGAAAACCTAGCACCTAGAAAAATCCCCGCCATTAAGCCTGAATGCCGCCTGTCTGGCTTAGAGGCTTTTAATATTGCAGATGATGCTTTATTTGTCAACGTGGGTGAGCGTGCCAATGTCACTGGCTCTGCCAAATTTAAGCGCTTAATTCTTAACGAAGAATACGAAGAAGCTCTGGACATTTGTCGTGCCCAAGTTGAAGATGGCGCTCAAGTGGTTGATATTAATATGGATGAGGGAATGCTTGATGGCAAAGCAGCCATGATTCGCTTTCTTAATCTGATCGCTTCCGAGCCTGATATTTCCAAAGTACCACTCATGGTGGATTCTTCCAAGTGGGAAATTATTGAAGCCGGCCTAAAATGCACACAAGGCAAGGCAATTGTTAACTCTATCTCGCTTAAAGAAGGCAAAGATAACTTTGTTAAATATGCACATCTTTGCAAACGCTATGGTGCGGCCATTATTGTTATGGCCTTTGATGAACAAGGCCAGGCTGACACCCAAGCGCGCAAAATTGAAATCTGCACCAATGCTTACAACATTTTAGTTAATGAGGTTGATTTCCCGCCAGAAGATATTATTTTCGATCCGAATATTTTTGCCGTAGCCACCGGTATTGAAGAGCACAATAACTACGGTGTTGATTTTATCGAAGCCACTCGAGAGATCACTAAAAATCTACCATTTGCCAAAATATCAGGCGGTGTATCCAACGTCTCATTCTCATTTAGGGGCAACAACCCTGTGCGTGAAGCCATTCACTCAGTCTTTTTATACCACGCTATTAAAGCCGGTATGACCATGGGTATTGTTAATGCGGGTCAGTTGGTGGTTTACGATGACATTGATCCAGAACTTAAAAAAGCTGTAGAAGATGTGGTGCTTAATACCGATGATAATGCTGGTGAGCGCTTGGTTGAAATTGCTGGAAAATTCTCTGGTGAGTTACAACAAAAAGACAATAAAAAAGATTTAGAGTGGCGTACTTGGACGGTTGAAAAACGCCTAGAGCATTCTTTGGTTAAAGGTATTACTGAATTTATTGATGAAGACACTCAAGAAGCTCTTGACAAACTAGGCCGCCCTATTCTGGTGATTGAAGGTCCACTCATGGACGGCATGAATGTCGTTGGTGATTTGTTTGGCGATGGAAAAATGTTTTTGCCACAAGTGGTGAAATCCGCCCGAGTAATGAAAAAATCCGTAGCTTATCTAGATCCATTCCTTGAAGCAGAAAAACAAGAATGTGGCTCTAGAGCTCAGGGCAAAATTCTCATGGCAACCGTTAAAGGTGATGTGCATGATATTGGCAAAAATATTGTTGGTGTGGTGCTTTCGTGTAATAATTATGAAATTATTGATCTCGGCGTCATGGTCCCGGCTGAAACCATCCTAGAAACAGCCATCAAAGAAAATGTTGATATTATTGGCCTTTCTGGGCTGATCACGCCATCGCTTGATGAAATGGTTTCTGTTGCCAAAGAAATGACACGTCAAGGCTTTGAGCTACCACTAATGATTGGTGGTGCCACCACCTCAATTGCACACACCGCTGTAAAGATTGAGCCAGAGTACGACAAAGGCGTGTTCTATGTTAAAGACGCTTCTAAGGCCGTTGGTGTTGCTACCTCATTACTATCAAATGAGCTCAAACCCGATCTGGTTAGTAACACCAAAGCAGAGTACGAACAAGTGCGTCTCAGACGTGCTAATAAAGGCAAAAGCAAGCTAATCAGCCTGGAGGCTGCTAGAAATAACAAGCCTAGCATTAAATTTGACAACATTAGCAAGCCTAACGAACTCGGTGTTCATGTTTTTAAAGACTACGATTTAAATGAAATCTTTAAATTTATTGATTGGGTGCCATTCTTCCGCACTTGGGAGCTCGCTGGTAAATTCCCCGATATTCTCACTGATGACGTGGTGGGTGAATCTGCCACACAACTGTTTAACGATGCAAAAGTCATGTTCAAAAAAGTTATCGATGAAAAACTTTTACAAGCAAACGCCGTGGTGGGTATCTTTCCAGCAAATAGTGTCAATGAAGATATTGAGCTAACTAATGATAATGGTGAGGTGTTTATGACACTTAATCACTTGCGTCAACAATTGGATAAAAAAGGCAACACCCCTAATTTTTGCCTGAGTGATTTTATCGCCCCGAAAGACAGTGGCGTGCAAGATTATATGGGTGCTTTTGCAGTAACAGCAGGCATCAATATAGACCCATTAGTTGAAGTTTATGAAGCAGACCATGATGACTACAACTCAATCATGATTAAGGCGGTAGCCGATCGTTTTGCTGAAGCTTTTGCAGAAATGATGCACTATAAATTCCGCACAGAAATCTGGGGCTATAGCGATGAAGATTTTAACAATGAAAAACTCATTGAAGAAAAATACCATGGCATCCGCCCTGCTCCAGGATATCCGTCGTGCCCTGAGCATAGTGAAAAAGAAAAGCTATGGGATTTACTTGATGTTGAAAAAAATACCGGCATGACGCTAACAAGCTCATATGCTATGCTACCGACAGCTAGCGTTAGTGGCTGGTATTTTGCCAATAAAGATTCAAGATATTTTGGTGTGGCGAAAATTAATCAAGAGCAGGTCCAAGACTACGCTAAACGCAAAGGCGTTTCCATCGAGCAAGCAGAAAGGCTGTTATCACCTAATTTGGAATAAGCTTAATCTAAATTTTCAGGCAGCATGTTGAATTCTTCTTTTTTTAAGATTAAGCTAATTTTGCGTGTCTTCTGGTATTTTCATAAGTTGTTGAATTTTTACCATCGCTTCTAGATGCGCCTTATGCTTGAAATACTTTTATACCGTGCTGTTTGCTCAAAAGTATTAGCGTGAAACTCTTTTTTCACATGCGCCACCTAGTTGATTGCAAGTCATTGCCTTCATTTTATCCCCTCTTTAATCTGTGTTTAATTCTCCAATTCTATTGAATGAATACACTCAATTAAACGCACAACCTGGCGTGTACAACAACCATTACCACTAGTAGCATAAGTGATATTTCTAACCTCATCCACTGTTGTGGCACCGTTTGCAATGGCATCAATAACATCCATCTTGGGAACCTCGTTGCAAATACATAGATTTTTATCTAAGTTGCGCTTGAGAATATCAGGCAACTTATCTAGAGGATTTTTGACAAAATTAGACTTCATAAAGGTTAAATTTTAATCGGTGCATAGTTTTTTATCATTAAAAAATTTTGAAAATAATGAAAATTAAAGTAAAACATGCCCACTCAAGGCTTTTATTACCTAGATAGATCTTTATCTGCGCATAAAATGGGTGAAAATACACGTTAATTTGAGAGAAAACAACTCTTTTCACTATTTAACAAACCATATTTTCGGCTTGATTAAAAAATTTCAGAAATTTTGTAAATGAGGCTGTTTTTTAAGCTTTATTCTGATGATCAATCTCAGTAGCTCTTAAATCCTTAGCCAATTGATCAAGAGAGGCGTTAATAAGCTTAAAGGCCCCTTCTGCACCGTACAGTTTAGTAATTTCAAGCGCTTCATTAATCACCACTTTATACGGCACTTCGATGCTATTTTTTAGCTCGTATGCACCCAAATAAAGTACTGCATGCTCAACTGAACCTAGTTCGTCAGTCTCTCTAGAAATGGTTGGTGCAATAAGCGCATCTAACTCAGTTCTATTTTTAAGGATATTGATAAATAAATTGGAAAAAAAGGCTTTTGAAATCTTACCTTCTTTTTGATTGAGAAACTGCTGCTCAATTTGCAATACTTCGCCACCTGAGACCAAGTATTGATAAACAGCTTGAACAACACGCTCACGTGAGCGCTGCTTTGAGGTTTTAAAAGCCATAATTAAAAGCGTTGAGCATCTGCTTGTTGTAGCAGATACAGCATTTCAATCATGGCCATAGTAGCCTCTTCACCTTTGTTGCCTTTATAGCCACCAGCACGCCCTATGGTTTGATCCATGTTAAGCGTTGTCAGTACGCCAAAGGTTGTTGGAATTTCGTAATTGTAGGATACTTCAGCTATACCTTTTGAGCATTCATTGCAAACATAAACATCATGCGGGGTTTCGCCTTTGATCACAGCACCAAGTGTAACAATGCCGTCATATAAATTTTGGCCATTGGCTTGTTGTGCTGCTAGACGCTTGGCCAATAATGGAATCTCGAAGGCACCAGGTGCATAAAAAACATTAACATTATTTTCATTAATGCCATATTTGGCTAATGTATCTTGCGCAGCAGCGAGTAATTTATCACCAATATCTTGGTAGAAGTAACCCACAATAATAGCTACTTTACTGTCTTTCAAGAAGTCGCTATTTGCATTTTTATCAAATTGAAAATTCATCTTATTCCTTTAATGTTTAAGCTCTACGTACTCACTTACCTCAAGACCAAATCCTTTAAGGCCATGAAGCTTTCTTGGCGAGCCTAGAATTCTCATTTTTTTAACCCCTAAATCAGACAAAATTTGCGCACCAACACCGTAAGTCTTAATGTCATCGCCCATCTCACGAGAGCTATTATCAATATTTTGTAAGATCGATTGCTCACTTTGCTTTCTGAGTAGCAAAAACACGCCACTCTGCGACTTAGAGATATGTTTAAGCGCATCATCCACACCAAAGCCTTTGGTACTTTCTTGCAAGACATCTCTAAAAGTGTCTTCCATATGAACACGTACACAAGTGTCTTGATCGTGGGTGATTTCACCCTTAACTAAAGCTAGGTGAGTTTCATTGTAAATACTGTCAAGGAATGAAATTAATCTGAAAGAGCCGTACTCTGTTTCAAACTCACGCTCATTGACACGCTCAATGGTTTTCTCATTTTCAATACGATAAGAAATTAAATCTTCGATCGTACCCCATTTAATTTGATGTTTTTCGGCAAAAATTTCTAAATCGTCGCGTCTAGCCATAGAGCCATCTTCATTCAAGATTTCAACAATCACTGAAGCGGGCTCAAACCCAGATAAACGTGCAAGATCACAACCTGCCTCGGTATGGCCTGCACGAATCAGCACGCCACCAGGTTGCGCCATTAGAGGGAAAATATGCCCAGGTTGAACGATATCAGATGGTTTAGCATCTTTTGCCACTGCATCCAAAACTGTTTTAGCTCTATCGGCCGCTGAAATACCAGTTGTTACCCCTTCTACTGCTTCAATTGAAACGGTGAAATTGGTGCCATTGGCGTCATTATTTTGCGCCACCATGAGTGGTAAATTAAGCTGCTTACAACGTTCTTGCGTTAGTGTTAAGCAAATTAAACCACGACCGTGAGTAGCCATAAAGTTAATATCTTCTTTGGTGCAAGTCGCCGCAGGAATGATTAAGTCTCCTTCATTTTCGCGATCTTCATCATCCATTAGGATGATCATTTTGCCTTGCTTATAATCTTCTAAAATTTCTTCAATCGTTGCTTTTCTCATGACTTATTTATTGTTTAATAATTGCTCTAAATGGCGCGCAATAATATCAACCTCTAGGTTGACTTGATCGCCTGTTTTTAATTCGCCTAACGTTGTTACACTTAATGTGTGCGGAACAATGTTTAAATCGAAGGTATTACCATCAATACTATTAACAGTTAAACTCACTCCATTAATACACACAGAGCCCTTTCTAGCGATATATTTTACCAAATTATCAGGCGCACTAATCTTAAAACGCGTTGACTCTCCTTCGCTAAATTGCTCACTTACTTGGGCAATTCCATCCACATGACCACTGACCAAATGCCCATCAATACCTTGATTAAGTCTGAGTGCTTTTTCAAGATTGACTCGCATACCTTGCTCTAGTTTAGAGAAGATTGAACAATTTAGCGTTTCTTGGGAGACATCTGCTTTAAAAAAGTCCCGACCTACTTCTACCGCTGTTAAACACACGCCGTTGACCGCGATGCTGTCACCTATTGCAATACTTGAAAAATCAAAACTGGACGCAGTAAAGCTAAATACAGCGCCCTTATCGTAAGCAACTTTAGTTTTAATACTGCCAAGTGCCTGAATGATGCCGGTAAACATAAGTAAAGTGAACGATATTAAAGGTTTCTAATTTTACGCTAGTTGTTAGATATGAGGCTCTTGATAAATTTTTTTATCCTTTAACTGACAGCGTCTACCACTTTACTCTTTATTCTCAAAACAGTAGCAAAAACTAGCACCCAATAAAACAATCAGCCAAGCAAGGTAAATCCAAATCATCAGCAACATTAATATTGACAATGTTCCGTAAATAAACTCATAAATTGGAAAATATTGTATGTAAACAAACATGGCATATTTGATTATCTCTAATAATATGGCGGCAATAACACCTGCTTTAAGAGCATTAATGTATCTAACTTTTTCTAAAGGCACTGCATAATACAAAATTGAAAAACCCACGCTGGATAGAATTAGCGGAGTGAATAGTGGCGCATGATTAATCATGGGCAGTTGACTAAAAATATCCGATGCAACCACATAAGAGCTAAAAAATAACGATGCAGCAACAAATATTGGCCCTAAAAACAACACAAATAAATAAGAAATAAGCCCCCTCATCCAATGACGATGATGCACATCATGCCAAACCAGATTGATACGCTTATCGATTTCAAACAATAAAAGCATCACTGCAAAAATTAAAAAACTAGAGCTAATACCTTTTAAGGACTGAGCTTGATTGATAAATTGCTGGATATACTCTTTAGCAGTGCCATAGTTTTGTGGCAACAATTGTGTGTATAAAAATTGCTCTAAATACTGCTGAAGATCGTAAAAGTATGGAGAAAGTGAAAAAACACTTAAACCCAATGCAAACCCTGGAACCAAGGCAAATAAACTACTAAATGATAGTATTGAGGCAGAATCAAAGCCTTGGCGCTTTACAAATCTTTTCAATACGGTTTCGATCATAGGTTTATTTTTGTGATTTTAAGTAATCCTCGTAATTGCCAGAATAGTAATGCATGCCATCTTCCTTTAGTTCAACCACTTTGGTTGATAAAGAAGAGACAAACTCTCTATCATGACTGACAAAGATCAGTGTACCCTCATAATTATCAAGTGCAAGGTTAAGTGCCTCAATGGACTCCATATCCAAGTGGTTGGTTGGCTCATCCATCACCAATACATTTGGCTGTTGTAACATTAATTTTCCGAACAACATTCTGCCCTTTTCACCACCCGAAAGTGATTTAACACTCTTGATAATATCGTTTTTACCAAATAGCATTTTTCCAAGCACTGCACGCATATCTTGCATATCTTGCTTAGGTTGTTTAAATTGTGCCATCCAATCAAGTACGGTCATATCTTCTTCAAAATCAGCACTATGATCTTGAGCATAATAACCAATGTTGATATTCTCACTCCACTTCACCTTACCCTTGTCCGCTTCAATTTCACCAACTAGAGTGCGCAATAACGTGGTTTTACCAATACCATTTTGACCAATAACGGCCACACGTTCACCAACTTCAAATAAAAATTCGATATCTTTAAGTACATGCAAATCATCAAAGCTTTTATTAAGTCCGCTGACTTCTAATACATTTCTATGAAGTTTATTTTCTTGAGAAAAATAAATATAAGGACTTACCCTTGAAGAAGGCTTAATATCGTCAAGTTCAATCTTTTCAAGCTGCTTTTGACGTGATGTTGCTTGCTTTGCTTTAGAGGCATTTGAAGAAAAACGAGAAACAAAATGCTTAAGCTCTTTAATCTTAGCTTCTTTTTTAGCATTATCTGATTGCATTTTTTCCTGAATAGCAGTTGATGCAATCATAAATTGGTCGTAGTTTCCTGGGAAGGTGTTTAGTGCACCGTAATCAAGGTCAGACATATGAGTACAAACACCATTTAAAAAGTGCCTATCGTGAGAGATAATCACCATAGTTGCCTTACGATCATTCAATACATCTACCAGCCAGCTGATTGAGTTAATGTCCAAGTTGTTGGTCGGCTCATCAAGTAGCAAAATTTCAGGATCAGAGAATAGCGCTTGTGCGAGCAAGATACGTAACTTCCAACCTGGTGCAATTTCGCTCATGAGTCCGTAATGTTGATCTTCAGGAATATCCAAACCTAATAACAATTCACTGGCTGATGACTCAGCCATATAACCATCCATCTCGGCGAATTCCATTTCTAGCTCGGCCACTTTAATACCGTCTTTTTCGCTCATTTCTGGCAAGGCATAAATACGGTCTCTTTCTTTTTTAACTTCCCAAAGCTTTTCATGGCCCATGATTACCGTATCAACAACACGAAATTCTTCATAAGCAAATTGATCCTGGCGCAAAATACCAAGTCGCTCACCTTCGCTAATGCTTACCGTACCATTAGAAGGCTTTAGCTCGCTTGTTAGAATTTTCATGAATGTTGATTTACCGCAACCATTGGCACCAATCAAACCGTAGCGATTGCCACCTTGAAATTTAACAGAGATATTTTCAAACAGAGGTTTTTCACCAAATTGCATGGTGATGTTGGCAGTAGAAATCATGAGTGTAGCACTATTTTTGAAAAACAACTATTATCCCATAGTCACAATAAAAAACTAAAGAGAATGCAGGTTTGATTAGAGTCATTAGTAGCTCTTTCGAGGGTTAAAATAAGCATAAATTTAGAATAAATCTACGTTAAAAAATGTTTGAAAAAACTGGACAATTACCCGATAAATATTTAGCTATCGCCATACTTATATTGTTAACTTTTGGATGGATCATGTCGTTTTCCGCCTCATTGGGCCACTTCGATAGTTACAGCTATTTTTTTAAACAAAGTGTTTATATTACAATTGGCTTAGCACTGGCCTTTACCTGCTTAAAAATTCCCCTATATTTTTACAAAAAATATGCCAAGTGGTTTTTTGTTTTTTCTTTGGTCTGTTTGGCTTTAGTATTTTTACCCGAACCTATTGGCAGAACTGTTAATGGATCTACCCGTTGGATTAACTTTGTGTTTTTTAAATTCCAACCTTCTGAAATGATGAAAATCGCCATGATCTTATACATGGCTGATTTTTTGGTTAGACAAGAAAAAGACGTTAAAAAGCCTTGGATGGGTCTGGTTAAGACGCTCATCATCATCTCTTCTGCTGATATATTGCTTTTATTAGAAATGGATCTGGGTGCAACCATCATCATCTCTTTAACAGCACTTATCATGCTGTTTGCAGCTGGCGTTTACCTAACACAGCTCACTTTTGTTGGCAGTAGTTTGATTAGTGCTGTTGGTATTTGGCTTTATATTGATGGGTTAAATGGTGGCGTACGCTGGCAACGATTAACCCAGTTTTGGCAAACTGATTTGTGGATTAATGACAGTGAAAAAGTTTGGCAAACCAAGCAAGCATTAATCGGCATTGCCAGAGGAGATTGGGGCGGTGTTGGGCTGGGTAATGGTATTCAGAAATACACCAAACTTCCAGAGCCGCACACCGATATGATCTTTTCTATTGTCGGTGAAGAAACTGGCATTATTGGCATGTTATTTGTTATTTTGACGTTTGGATTTATTATGCTCAAAGGCTTTAAGATTGCTAAAGGCGCACTCAAGCAAAAACGCAAATACAGCTCTTACGTTGGCTTTGGCATTTGTACCTGGCTATCATTGCAATTTAGTGTTAATATTGCCATGAACCTTGGCCTAATCCCACCTAAAGGCTTTCCACTACCTTTAATTAGTTATGGTGGGTCAAGTATGATTTTTGTACTCATTGCGCTGGGAATCTTACTTAGGATTGATATGGAAAGTCGTTGTGAATACTCTAAGCAAAAAAACTATGTCTGATAAAAAAATACTCATTATGGCGGGTGGCACGGGTGGACACATATTCCCAGCCTTGGCCATTGCCAATGAACTTAAAAAATACCCTTGCCATATTGAATGGCTAGGCTCTAAAAAGGGCATGGAAAATGAAATTGTGCCTAAAAACAATCTACCATTACACACGGTTAATGCTGTTGGATTGCGAGGGAAAAATATCATTAGCTTGATTAAAGCCCCTTTTCAACTTGCTTTAGCTACAGTGCAGGTTGTTAGTGTGTTTATAAAGACAAAACCTGATGTTGTACTGGGTATGGGCGGCTTTGCCTCGGGCATAGGCGGCGTAATTGCCTGGATTTTTAGAGTACCTTTGTTTATTCATGAGCAAAATGCCATTCCAGGCACAACCAATAAACTTCTATCAAAAATTGCCACACAAACCTTTCAAGCTTTTGATAATGCTTTTGATTCTCACACCGGTGCGATTACTGTTGGCAATCCTGTTGCTTTTAAGGTTAAAAAATCAAGTGCAAATAATAAAAAACTTAATTTATTAATAGTTGGTGGTAGCCTAGGATCAAAGCCAATAAATAATGTTGTAACCAATCTGGGCAGCAATATTAACATTTGGCACCAAACTGGAAAACTACACTTTGACAGTGTGCAATCTCAATATAAGAAAAAATCTGTCAAAGTAACTGCTTTTATTGACGACATGTCTAAAGCGTATGCCTGGGCTGATGTAGTATTGTGTAGAGCAGGTGCAATGACCGTTTCGGAGTTGATGCTAAGTGCCACACCTAGCATCTTAATTCCTCTGCCATATGCCATTGATAACCATCAGTTTTATAACGCTAAAATTCTTGCTGACCAAAATGCAGGCATTTTAATCGAACAAAAGAATCTAACAACTCAGGCGCTTGAAGAAATACTAGATAACCTAGATACTGAAAAGCTGGCATTAATGTCTGATAACGCACTTAAACTCGCCAAGCCCAACGCTGCAATTACCATTACCAAGCAACTTCTTAAAGGATAAAAAAAGCCGCATTAAAGCGGCTTTTAGTTTGACTCAATTAATCAATTATTTCCATTCAGTGCAAGTAATAACTTCACTGGTATTGCCAAAACGATCTGATTTTTTGTTAGTAATACAACGTCTTTCCATGGCTTTAGCAGGCACCTCAACAAGTCG